>Ga0208124_100035_pt1 | contig 132891 bp, 90 predicted proteins | sample LakWasM104_HOW12_2_FD_183922 | JGI IMG/M metagenome (GOLD analysis project Ga0208124, IMG submission 183922) | Freshwater sediment methanotrophic microbial communities from Lake Washington under simulated oxygen tension - Sediment Metagenome... | ecosystem: Environmental > Aquatic > Freshwater >...
AACCGGAACCACCACCAACGAATACGGTTTTTACTCCATCACCATTCCTAAAGGAACCTATACCGTTCAAATCAGTTATTTAGGTTTTCAAACACTAACGGAAACCATCACTTTAAATCAAAACATTAAAAATAATTTCAAGCTTTCGGGACTAGAAGAACAACTACAAGAGGTTGTTATCATCGACAATCGCAAAGCCACCAACATCAGAAAAGCAGAAATGAGCGTTAACAAACTCTCAATCGCGTCAATCAAAAAAATGCCGGTAGTTTTGGGCGAAGTAGATGTGTTGAAATCAATTTTACTTTTACCGGGTGTTACCAATGCCGGTGAAGGCGCGTCTGGTTTTAATGTTCGAGGTGGCGCTGCCGATCAAAATTTAATTCTATTAGACGAAGCCACTATTTTCAACTCCTCCCACGTTTTTGGGTTTTTCTCCGTATTCAATCCCGACGCCATTAAAGATTTAAAATTATACAAAGGCGGCATTCCAGCCCGTTTTGGAGGAAGAGCTTCTTCCGTTTTAGACATTTACCAAAAAGATGGCAATAGTAAAGATTTTCATCTAAACGGTGGCATTGGCCTAATTTCTAGCCGACTATTGGCCGAAGGCCCCATCGTAAAAGACAAAGGCTCATTTTTGATTGGTGGTCGAGGCTCGTATGGTCATTTGTTTTTGAAATTGTCCGATAATAAGAATGTTGCTTATTTCTACGATCTAAATACGAAATTGAACTACAAACTCAATGAAAATAACAGCTTGTATCTTTCAGGTTATTTCGGAAGAGATTTATTTAGCTTGGACCAGCAATTCAAAAATACCTACGGGAATTCAACTTTGAATTTACGATGGAATCACTTGTATTCCGAAAAATTGTTTTCCAACCTTTCCCTAATTTACAGTGATTATTATTATGGTTTGGATTTAGATTTCATCGGATTCAAATGGGATTCTGGCATCAAGAATTACAATATCAAATACGATTTCAAAAATTATATTTCCGATAATTTCAAATTAAATTACGGGTCGAATTTCATTTACTACGATTTCAATCCAGGAACGTTGAAACCTTCCAACTCCGGTTCCGGAATCAATTACCGACAACTCGAAAAGAAAAAAGCGTTCGAACCTGCTCTTTACATCGATGCCGAACAAACCATCTCTAAGAAAATAGCGTTCTCTTATGGCCTCCGATACAGCTGGTTTTATCGCTTGGGTGAATCCAATTTAAACACCTACACCAACAACCAACCCGTTGTTTTCAATTCTGAGTTACAGATTTATGAAAAAGCGAAACCTACCGGGAAAATTCACTATGGAAAAAACAAAACCATCGCTGATTATAGTTACCTGGAGCCGAGAGCAGCATTGGCCTACCAAATCAACGACAACCAATCGGTAAAGCTAAGTTACAACCGCATGGTGCAATACCTGCAATTGATTTCGAATACCAACTCGCCAACACCATTAGACGTTTGGACACCCAGCGACCAATTCATCAAACCTCAAATTGCCGATCAAGTCGCCGTTGGATATTTTAAGAATTTTAGCGACGACCTCTATTCTTTAGAAGTCGAAACCTTTTACAAAAAAGTAAAAAACCGATTGGATTATATTGATGGTGCCAATCTAATCGCCAACGATGCCATTGAACAAGTAATCCTCAATGGGCAATTGCGTTCCTATGGATTGGAATTCATGTTGCGCAAAAACGAAGGCCGACTCAACGGTTGGATTTCTTACACCTTATCCAAATCAGAACAACAAACACCAGGTAGAACTGCTTCTGAAACCGGCATCAATAATGGCGCTTGGTACAGTTCCGTTTACGACAAAACGCACAATTTAGCCGTAACTTCTTCTTATAAATTATCCGACAAATGGGTGTTCGGAGCTAATTTTACCCTGCAGTCCGGACAACCTGTTACTTATCCTGATGCACAATACAAATACCAGGGAATTACGGTGCCAAGTTACGGACTTAGAAATGGAAACCGACTCCCAGCCTACCACCACCTCGACTTATCTGCAACGTTAACACCGCATCAAAATAAAACTAAAAAATGGCGTGACGAGTGGGTGTTTAGCATTTACAACATTTACAACCGATTGAATGCAACTTCAATCAATTTCCGTCAAAGCATTGAAAAAGGGAACAATGAAGCTTTGCGCCTATCCATCTTCGGAATCGTTCCAGGTGTGAGTTATAACTTTATATTTTAAAAAACATGAAAAAAATAATATACACTTCCATTCTTGCACTACTAGTTTTTTGTACCAGTTGCGAACGCGTAGTTGGTGTCGATTTAAATACGGCTCCTCCAAAACTAGTAGTAGACGCTGCTATCAAGTGGCAAAAAGGCACGGCCGGAAACGAGCAACGAATCAAATTAACCACCACCACTGGCTATTTTAGCTCCACAATTCCCGTAGTAAGTGGAGCTACCGTAACCGTGAAAAATAGTGCCAATACCGTTTTCGATTTTCTCGAAGTAGGGAACAGCGGACAATACGTTTGTGAAAATTTCGTTCCTGCCATTGGGGAAACCTATACTCTAACGATTAACGTCAGAGGTCAAATTCTTACCGCCACCGAAACCCTAAAAGGCGTACCTCCTATTTCTCGCATCACTCAAGAAATCATGCCTGGCTTTGGCCAATCGGAAGATCAAATCAACATCAAAACCTATTACACCGATCCCGGAAATACCGTTGATTTCTACCTCACCCAAGTCAAAGCCAACAACAATAACATTCCCGAATTCAGCGTTCGTCCCGACGAATTCTTCCAAGGAAATGAGATTTTCGACATCTATTTCAATGACAAACTCCGACCTGGAAACGTAGTAAATATAGAGCTTGACGGCATTTCAGAACGCTACTACAATTATATGAATATCCTAACATCTATCTCTGGAAACGCTGGCGGTGGCCCTTTTGCAACGCCTCCATCGTCGCTCCGTGGCAACATCGTCAACAACACGTCGCCCAAAAATTTTGCATTGGGTTATTTCAGTTTGTCCGAAGTGGATGCTAAAACCTATACCGTGCAATAAGCAGCAAATCCAGCCATCCATTACAAAAAAACAGGCTGTCGCAAAGGTTTGTTGTCCCGCCAAGGAGTTTCTTTCAGTCACTCTTACCGGAACACAAAGCTAAATGCGGCAGCCCGTTTTGTTTTCCATTCCTGTCTGGGCTAGGAACCCGCGCACCAAATGGCAAATAAAACCCAAAAACAAACTATCTTTGAACTCGTAAATCCAAAATCGTAAATCGTAAATCCCATGTCCTCCCACCACATCGTAAGAGACGACCAAGAACCCGCGCTAATCATAGCCAACGGAGCCGCCTGCCATGACGAACTCTTAGGCCAACTTTTAGAATGGTCACCTTTAGTAATCGTTTTAGATTCGGCCATCGAAAGAGTCATCGATTTGAACATCAAAGTCGATGTGGTTTTAGGCGACTTCGATCGCGGATTTGATCCACACGAAATCTTAAAATCGCAATATCCCGTAGAAATTATCCACGCCCCCGACCAAAACAAAACCGATTTAGAAAAAGCATTCGACTACTTAATAGCTCGAAAAATTCCCGCCGTAAATGTGATTTGGGCCACCGGACGCCGCGCCGACCACACCATTACCAACGTAACGAATATCGTTAGCTACCGCGATTCTTTAAAAATTGTCATCCACGACGACCATTCGAAGATTTTCATGTTGCCTCGAAAATTTCAAAAATGGTATCCGAAACACACCAACATCTCGCTAATTCCTATAGGAAACGTGAGCGGAATCACCACCAAAAATTTAGTATATCCTTTAAATAACGAAGTACTAACCATGGGCTACCGCACCGGAAGTAGCAATGCCGTTGCCGAAGACGGTTTAGTGAGCATCGACCACGAAGAAGGCGATCTGCTATTAATGGAATGTATCGACTAAAACGACAATTGTAGTAAAGTATCCCGAATCAAATCAAAATGCTCCCACGGAATATAATGGTTCGCATTTTCAATAGCGATGTTGTGAATCGATTTGGCATGAACAAACGTATCGTTCATATATTGCATGTTTCGAAAAGGTACTAGCGGATCTTTCGTTCCATGAATAATAGTGACCTCAGCAGTAATATTCTTAAGCAAAGGTTGCAAATCATACAAATCCGATTTCAACCACCACAGCTCGGCGTTCGAAGGGCGTAACGCACCCGGAATCAAATACCGAATTGGAGCGCTACTTAAAATAGGCCGCCATCGTTCTGCAGTTTCTGCATGTGGATCTACAGCACCAGCCAATACTACCAAATGATGAAACAACTGTGGTTCGTCTGCCGCCATCTTCACTACGACAGGGCCTCCCAAAGAATGCCCAATTAAAACAATGGGTTGCTGGTTGTCAATTTTTGAAACAAAACCTTCGATAATTTTAGTTTGAATTGCTAAGTTTTCCGCTTGACCAAAATCACTGGTACCAAAACCTGGTCGGTCAATGGCAATCATTCGGTATTTCTTTAGCAACAAAGAATCTGTTAAATACCGTTTGTAAGCATCCCAACTTCCGGGTGAACCGTGAACAAATAACAAAGTAGGCTTATCGTTAGCTCCAGTTTGAATATAGTGCAAATGAAATCCGTCAACCGAAACGGTTTGATCAACAAAAGTTACTTTTTGAGTTTTAAAATAAGAATCAGTTTCCGAACTAGAAAGACGCATCGTCATGCAAGACTGACACATTAAGACGTACGCGAATAATAGGAAAAGCGCGATGTGCTTGAATTTGAAATGAAACCTACGTGAATTTTGTTTCATAAAATCATCCCTAAAGTAGTTGGACTTACTCTTTTACAATAATAATGGTGGCTTTGAATCCGGTTCCTAAATTCCATTGATTCGACGAAACCAAAACGCCTTGATCGTCATAGATTTGAAATTGCGCCGTATTTGGGCCAGAGCTTCCTTGGTTCAACGCTTCAAAATCTATTTTATTAAAACCTTTTTCCAATCCCAATTGAATGCCTCTATAATCCTCCGTAAGAAAAATGCGCTCGACCATCACTTTATCATTGACCAAAATTCGAATCTCATCGCCGTCAACTTCTCCAAAATCCCGACAACTGATGCGAACAAACTCGGCTTTGCTTTTTACATCGCCCAAATATTGGTTCTTGCGAAACATTTTAGAATCCATGCCCCCTTCTTTCACCACAAGCTTGTCTCGAAATTTATCTCCCGGGTTAACAAACTGATTGGGATTCGTAAACTGTAGATTGTTTTTTTCTAATATCGAAGTCGAACTACTAGTAGAGGGTTTTGTCGTTGGACTAAAAATGGAAGGAGTCACCGCTTTAGGCGTACTCAATCCGCTTCCTTTCGGCGGAATCATAGTGCTACTATTCAAAAATTCTCCCTGTGCCTGAACGACAACTGAAAAACAAATAACCGAAAAAAGCAGTAGTATTTTACTGGAAATGCTGCGGGAACCTGATTTTAAATTCATAGGAAGCTACTTCTTTTTGCGTCGTTAAAATTAAAGTATTTCATCGCCCGTTCATTCATTTTATCATTTTTTTATCATTTTTATGAAATTTTCAATTCGTATTTCCGTTACCTTTCAAAACAAACGCCCATTCTAAAATATGAACAATCCAACCATTACGATTACTACCAACGAAATCCTTTCTCAAAACTGGTATACGCTACGAAAAATAACTTACGAATATCAAAAAAAAGACGGTACTTGGGAAACCCAACGTCGTGAAGCTTATGATCGCGGCAACGGGGCCTGCATCCTACTCTACAACCCTGAAAATAAAACAGTCATTTTAACCCGCCAATTCCGAATGCCCACCTATTTAAATGGCAACGAAACGGGCATGTTGATAGAAGCCTGTGCCGGTTTATTAGACAAAGACAATGCGGAAGATTGCATCAAAAGAGAAAGCGAAGAAGAAACCGGTTATCGAGTCAAAGAAGTGCAAAAGCTTTTCGAAGTGTATATGTCGCCCGGTTCCGTTACTGAAATTGTGCATTTTTTTATTGGCGAATATTCTAGCGCGACTAAAATCAACGAAGGTGGCGGTATTGCTGAAGAACAAGAAAATATCGAAGTACTAGAATTCGATTTTTCCCGCGCCTACTCCATGATTGCTACCGGAGAAATTAAAGATGCCAAAACGATCATGCTGTTGCAATATGCCAAAATCAACGGACTTTTAGACTAGTACTGTTGGCGTTTGCCTATCTTTGCGCCAGAAAACCATGATGAAATCCAACAACAGTACCGAAAAAACCCACTTGCACCCGAGAAACCTGCATCGCATGGGCTATGATTTTGAAGTTTTAGTCGCTGCTTGTCCAGAACTTGAACCGTTTTTGTTCGTCAATAACTACCAAAACAAAACCTTAGATTTTAGTAATCCTGATGCTGTAAAAGCATTGAACAAGGCCTTACTAAAAGCGTATTACGGAACCGAACATTGGAGCATTCCCGCTACTTATTTATGTCCGCCTATTCCTGGAAGAACGGATTACATTCATTACATCGCCGATCTTTTAGCTGGTTCCAACAACGGAATCGTTCCAAAAGGCGAAACCATTCAAGGCTTAGACATTGGTGTTGGGGCGAATGGAATTTATCCCATTGTAGGTCAAGCACTCTATGGATGGAGCTTTGTAGGAACTGATATTGACGAAAAAGCATTGCAAAACTGTAAGAAAATCATCAGCGCCAATCCACAATTAATCGACACTTTTAGCTTGCAGTTGCAAGTCGAACCTAGGTTTATCTTTAAAAATATTATTACTTCGGAGGATCACTTCGACTTTACGATTTGCAATCCACCCTTTCACAGTTCTCCTGAAGAAGCTTTGAAAAGTGCCACGCGAAAAGTCAATGCTCTTCAAAATAAAAAAACTAGTGAACCCTTATTAAACTTTGGAGGCCAAAACGCAGAACTTTGGTGTGATGGCGGAGAACTAAAGTTCATTACCCAAATGATTTATGAAAGTGTCAAATATCCCAAGCAAGTATTGTGGTTTACTACTTTAGTTTCTAAGAGAGAACACGTCGCGAGCATTCACAAACTGCTATCGAAAGTCAACGCCGCTGAAATCAAAACCATCGATATGGCGCAAGGACAAAAAATCAGCCGTATCGTAGCTTGGACGTTTCTGACCGAAGCGCAACAAAAGAACTGGAAGTTTTAAAAGAACTCCATTACTTAAAAGCTTTTCAATAGAATAAAATCTACACTCCAAATCCAAAAATTTTGGAGAAGCCAAATCAAAGTTTGTACCTTAGCATCTCTGTAACTTAGCACCCAATTTGCCCAATGAATTTCCAAGTTGTCTCCGATTACCAACCCAAAGGCGACCAGCCCTTAGCGATAGCACAACTCACCCAAGGCATTCTTGATGGCGAGAAATACCAAACGTTGTTGGGAGTAACCGGATCAGGGAAAACCTTCACTGTAGCGAATGTTGTTGAGGAAGTACAACGTCCAACTTTAGTTTTAGCACACAATAAAACCTTGGCAGCGCAATTGTACTCGGAGTTCAAACAGTTCTTCCCGAACAATGCGGTGGAATACTTTGTATCGTACTACGATTACTACCAACCCGAAGCGTTCATGCCTGTTACGGGTGTTTTCATTGAAAAGGATTTATCTATCAATGAAGAATTAGAAAAAATGCGAATGTCAACGGTTTCGTCGCTCCTTTCCGGGCGGCGTGACATTATTGTCATCTCTTCGGTTTCTTGTTTGTACGGAATTGGAAATCCGGTTGAATTTCAAAAAAATGTCATTCCGATAGCAAAAGGGCAAGTCATTTCGAGAACCAAATTCTTGCATCAATTGGTGCAAAGTTTGTATTCGAGAACCGAAGCCGATTTCAATCCCGGTAGTTTCCGTATCAAAGGCGATACCGTGGATGTTTACCCAAGCTATGCCGATGATGCTTTTCGCATTCATTTCTTTGGTGATGAAATTGAAGAAATCGAACGCTTTGAAGTCAAAAATTCAAAAGTCATCGAAACCTTTGAAAAATTGACTATTTACCCGGCGAATATGTTCGTAACCTCACCTGATGTATTGCAAAATGCGATTTGGGAAATTCAACAAGATTTAGTCAAACAAGTGACTTATTTCAATGAAATAGGAAAAAACTTGGAAGCCAAACGCTTGGAAGAGCGGACCAATTTCGATCTAGAAATGATTCGAGAATTGGGGTATTGCTCTGGCATTGAAAACTATTCACGATACCTCGATGGCCGACTCGCGGGAACACGTCCGTTTTGTTTGTTGGATTATTTTCCGAAAGACTATTTGATGGTGGTCGATGAAAGTCACGTAACGCTTTCCCAAGTGCATGCCATGTATGGTGGCGATAGAAGTCGGAAAGAAAACCTAGTAGAATACGGATTCCGATTACCAGCTGCTATGGACAACCGGCCACTGAAATTTGAGGAATTTGAAGCGATGCAAAACCAAGTCATTTATGTTTCGGCAACGCCCGCGGATTATGAATTGCAAAAAACCGATGGCCTTTATATTGAACAAGTGATTCGCCCAACAGGTTTGTTGGATCCGATCATCGAAATTCGACCGAGCTTGAACCAAATAGACGATTTGATTGAAGAAATTCAACAACGTGCCGAAATTGACGAACGCGTTTTGGTGACGACGTTAACCAAAAGAATGGCGGAAGAGTTGGCGAAGTATTTAACGAAAGTGAACATTCGGTGTCGCTACATTCATTCGGAAGTCGACACTTTGGAACGTATTGAAATCATGCAAGATTTGCGAAAAGGGTTGTTTGATGTTTTGATTGGAGTGAACTTACTCCGAGAAGGATTGGATTTACCCGAAGTATCGTTAGTGGCCATTTTAGATGCCGACAAAGAAGGATTCTTAAGAAGCCACCGCTCACTAACGCAAACCATTGGTCGTGCTGCGCGAAACCTCAACGGAAAAGCGATTATGTATGCCGATAAGATCACGGTGAGCATGCAAAAAACGATTGACGAAACCAATTACCGACGAACAAAACAAATCAATTTCAACACGGAAAACAAAGTCGTTCCGATGGCTTTGAATAAGAAAATCGAAAGTGCCTTTACGAAAATTCCACTAATTGATGCCGAGTTAGGCTATCTACCAGCTGTTGCCGCAGAGCCCGTTCAAGAATACCTTTCCAAATCGGAAATCGAGAAACGGGTACGAGAAAAACGCAAAGCCATGGAGAAAGCGGCCAAAGACTTGGATTTCATGCAAGCGGCGAAACTGCGGGATGAGATTAAGGCGTTGCAGGGACAATCGATTTAGTTGCTGTAAATAATAAGACTGTCCTCATTGAGAACGGTTTTTTATGTCACTGCTATTTCTTTATTCTTTAATGAACTTCTGGGTTGTTCTTCTTGCTCCATCGGTGATGGTTAAAAAGTAAACGCCTTTTTGAAAACTCGAAATATCCAACGTACTGACTGAAGATAGTACTGTTTGCGAGTGTATTATTTTACCCGTAATGTCCGTGATGCTTACTTCAGCATTTGATACTGGTAAAGGCACTTCGAGTGTAATAGTGTTAATTGCTGGATTTGGATACCATTTGAAATCAAAATCTGAAATGGAATTTTGAGAAACGCCTAGCACTAGCCCTGTCATTTTCTTTACTTTTCCATTGCCTTCATCTGCGATGTAAATCACATTGTCGGTTGCAAAACACACTCCAGAGGGTCTTAATTTAACTGCAGTGCCAACGCCATCAACATCTCCGTAGGTTGATCCTACCAACGATGTAACCACACCGTCTAGTGTTATCCTTTTGATTTTAGCGCCATCGACCATATAGATATTGCCATCTGGTCCGATTGTTACAGAAAAGGGCCAGGTAAGTCGGGCTGCAGTTCCCGTACCATCAAGGTCGCCACCGCCATTGTATAAACCAACAAAAGTGCTAATAATGCCCGTTGATGATATTTTTAATACGACATATTTTTCTGGATCTGCTAAATAAATGTTGTTGTTGGCGTCAATACATATTCCCGTTTTTAGTGATCCGTTAGTTCCAGAATAGGTAATTATCGTTGACACAACACCACTAGGGGTGATTTTTTTTACTTTAAATGTATTGGCATCAACCACATAAAAATTTCCAACGGCATCGACACAAATTGCACTTGGATTTGAAAAACCAGTGGCAAAAGTACTGACTACTCCATTTAATGTTATTTTCCGAATACTATTATTACCGGTATCAGCGACAAAAATATTACCACTAGTTGGGTCATAACAAATACTCTGAGGAAAGTTGAGTTTGGCGGCTGTTCCCGTACCATTAGTACTTCCAGAAACACCGGAGCCCGCAAAACTGGTGACAATTCCGGAAGCTGTAATTTTTCTGACACGATTATAGGTTTTCTCAACAGTGTAGACATTTCCTGATGGATCTGTGCAAACTCCTATCGGCTCCATGCTAGCCAAAGTTCCAGTTCCATCGACACTTGAACTTAAAAAGCTACCTGCCAGATTAATGACCGTATTGGCTGGCGTGATTTTTTTGATAGTGTTGGATTCCGAAACATAAACGTTTCCTGATGCATCAACACAAACACCCAAAGGTTCGGCAAAATTACGGTTAAACCCTTCGCCAAAGTCGAAACCATTGGCTCCGCCCGCCAAAGTAGTTACGATCCCTGCCGGTGTTATTTTTCGAAGAAGATTGCTAGAAGCATCAACCACATAACAATTTCCTGCTGTATCACTACATATACCTGTAGGAGCACTAAATTCTGCAACTATTCCGGTACCATCGGCAGTACCAAGCACACCTGAACCTGCTACGGTTGTTACAACACCCGCTGCCGTCATTTTTCTAATTCTATTGTTTCCTTTATCGGCAATAAAAAAATCGCCACTAGAAGCTATACCAATTGCCATTGGCTCATTAAACTGGACTGCAATTCCGTTTCCATCAAGATATCCCACCGTTGAACCTGCAACAGTAGACACCACCCCATTCGGAGTTATTTTTCTGATTTTGTGATTGAATCGATCGGTAACATATAAATTTCCGCCAGCATCACAACAAATCCCATTAAGTCCAGCAAATTTCGCTGCCGAACCCAACCCGTCAGCATATCCGGAAATAGTAGATCCCGCTAAAGTAGAGACGTCACCTGAAGGGGTAATCTTTCTAATTCTATTATTGGAGTAATCCGTCACATATAAATTTCCAGCCGCATCAATTGTTATCCCTCGAGGGTTGTTGAATTTTGCTATAGCCGAATTACCATCGACATAACCGGAAACCGATCCCGCTATAGTAGTTACTACTCCCGCAGGAGTCATTTTGCGAATTCTATGACTACCCGTATCAACTATATATACATTGCCAGCAGCATCCAGACATACCCCAGTTGGTTTGTTGAATGTAGCCCCGAAAGTAGTTCCTTCACAATAAAAACCACCCCATGCGCCTGCATAAGTGGAGATTGTCTGGGCATTATTGTTTAGGGATACTAAAAGAAATGCAATTAAAAAATAAAGTTTTCTCATAAGACCGTGAATTTAACAACAAGTATAAATTAAAACCTGACAGAAAACAAGTCATGGGAAGATTTATCCAAAAAAATTAAAATCTAAATTGCTGTTAACAAAACAATTGTGTGCTAATACTGCTCCTGAAAAACTTCAAGATTGCAAGAAAAAGTATAAAGCACCCCTGTTTTTAGGAAGATTTTATTCGACTTGCTACTATAAGTTTAACTTCATTTAGACCCATCGTGAAAGCCACTATTTACAATACTCTTGACTAATAATAAATTTGACCGCGGTCATTTTACAAAGTGACGGCGGTCAAATGTATAATTCCACTTGAGCTTTTGAACAAATGACCGCGGTCAAATTTCAGAAAGCACTAGTGCTATTTAGAATGTTGAGAAAGGAAATGGAATTAGTTGTGTTGTTCTTGAAAAACTTCCAACAAATAATCCGGTGAAATCATGCCGGTTTTGGAAAGTTCCATGGCTGTTAGAACGCGTTTCATTGCAAATGGATTTAAGCCCATCGTAATTCCGATTTGATGAATGGCCTCTTTTTCTCTTTGATGCAACACACCATCACAGTGCATCAACAAAGCCAAGCGATAAAATTGCTGAATACGTTGAAACTCCGTTTTGATAACAGTAGTGGGATATTCTTGATGAAACAATTGCTTGAAATCTTCCGTTTTGATTTGAAGTTCATCGGCTACCAAAGTCAGAAACTGCAATTCCCGATCGTGCAATTTGCCATCAACCACTGAAAAGGCAACCATTTCAGCCAATAAGTTTAATTTTTCTTCGTAGCTATTCATCAAATGTTTATTTTTAGCTAAAATATTCTTTTTTGTTCAATTTGAAAATTAAAATACGTTGAAACACCTACTGCCACTTTTGATTTTTCTCCTTTTCAGTTCGGTACATGCACAAGAAAGCACCGCTTCGAAACAAGTCAGTACGTTTACCATCGAGGCGCCCCAGCTGAAAACCACTAAGAAAATTTGGTTGTATTTACCCAAAAGTTACTCCACATCGACCAAAAAATATCCCGTGATTTATATGCCCGATGCACAGAATTTATTCGACGCCAAAACGTCTTATGTAGGCGAATGGAACATCGATGAAAAGCTAGACAGCTTGAATGCACAAGTAATTGTTGTTGGGATTGAACATGGCGGCGACCAACGATTAGCCGAATTAACGCCATTCAAAAATGCCAAATATGGCGGTGGTAAAGCCAACCAATACTTAGATTTTATAGTCAATACTCTGAAACCCCAAATCGATAAAAGATACCGAACCAAACCCAATACCAAAAACACCATGTTTATCGGGAGTTCTTTGGGCGGCTTGACTTCCTTCTACGCTCTTTTGAAATATCCAACGGTTTTTGGAAAAGCAGGTGTTTTTTCTCCAGCATTTTGGATTAACCGTGATTCTATTGTTGCCTTAGCCCAAAATACCAAAAAACTAAAATCTAAAATATATTTCCTTTGCGGAGACAACGAAGGCGATGATGATGTTATTAAAGATCTCAATAAAATCGAATATATCGTCAACACCAAACGCTGCGAATGCCAAATGCTCAACAAAAAAGTCATTGTCAAAGGCGGACAACATAATGAGAAATTATGGAGAGATAGTTTTGTAAAAGCGTATCTTTGGCTCGATTAATTAATTAGTACTCGTACAAAATGAATAACAACGATATCTTCAAAAAACTCCGTGTAGCCTTAATGTTACGCGACGATCAAATCATAGAAATTCTGGAACTTGTCGATTTCAGAATGTCGAAAGGCGAGATTGGAAACATCTTTCGCAGCCAAGATCACGCCGATTTTATGGAATGTGGCGACCAAGTCTTGCGCAATTTCTTAAACGGTTTGGTCATTCATTTGCGAGGCACTAAAGAAAATCCGAAAAATCCGAACGAAGTGTTGGCAAAACACCGAGCAGAAATTCCAGCGAAAGAAAACTTCAAATCTAGACCCGAATTCAAAGCGGCACCCAAAACTGATTTCAAGAAAAAGCCGGCTTCGAATCCTAAATCCAGAGAGAAAAAACCTGCTCCAAAGATACAAGTGGTTGAAAAAGTAAAGTTCAACAACGGAAAGAAAAAGCCATAAATAGCTATGGAAAAGTTGGCTTTGTATCTTAATGAATTAGAAAAAACAATTCCAAACCAAGCATCCATGAACGCTGCTATTTCCAAAAGAGAGGTGGCTTGGCATATCGACCATTCGTTGAAAGTCATCAACTCGGTGACTAACGTATTAAAAAAATCAGATCCAAAAGACTATCAGTGGCATTTTAATGCCATCAGACATTTCGTTTTCTTAACCGGACATATTCCAAGAGGCAAAGGAAAAGCCCCTAAAGCAGTGCAATCTTTTGAAGATATTACAGTAGAATCCTTACTGGCGCAACTAGAACAAGCCAAACTTTCTGTAAAAGAGTTGGAACAATTAGAATCCAAAAACAATTTCAAACATCCTTATTTTGGGATTTTAAATCGCAAGCAAACCATAAAATTTCTAGGGCTTCATACCAAACATCATTTGAGAATCGTCCAAGACATCATTGCCTAAACAGCAATAAAAAAATCCTAATCTTGCGATTAGGATTTTTTATATGTACTAAATACTGATTTTAATTTTGAACACTATAAGCTGTACTATTGATTACAAATGCAATGCTTTTTTTACTTGATCCGCAGCTTCTTGAAACTCCACAGCCGATAAAATAGGCATTCCAGAATTATCAATTAATTCTTTAGCAATTTCAGCATTAGTTCCTTGCAAACGCACAATAATCGGCACTTTAATAGCATCGCCCATATTTTTATAAGCATCTACCACACCTTGTGCTACTCGGTCGCAACGAACGATTCCACCAAAAATATTGATCAAAATTGCTTTTACGTTCGGGTCTTTTAAGATGATTCTAAAAGCCAACTCGACACGTTTCGCATCAGCTGTTCCGCCAACGTCCAAGAAGTTAGCTGGCTCGTAACCGGCGTACTTGATTAAGTCCATCGTAGCCATCGCTAATCCAGCACCATTCACCATACAACCTACAGTTCCGTCCAAATCCACATAATTCAAACCAGCAGCTTTCGCTTCTACTTCAATCGGATTCTCTTCGCGAATATCTCGCATTTCAGCATATTTTGGGTGACGGTATAACGCGTTATCATCCAAATTCACTTTGGCATCCACCGCTATAATTTTATTATCCGACGTTTTCAAAACCGGATTGATTTCAAACATTGTCGCATCACAACCCACATAAGCATTGTATAACGCTGGAACAAACTGAGTCATTTCTTTAAAAGCAGCACCCGAAAGGCCTAAGTTAAAAGCAATTCGTCGAGCTTGAAACCCTTGCAAACCAACAGCAGGATCAATTTCTTCGGTAAAAATTAAATGCGGTGTGTGCTCGGCTACTTCCTCGATATCCATTCCACCTTCTGTAGAATACATAATCATGTTGCGCCCTTTCCCACGGTTCAATAAAACCGACATATAGAATTCAGAAGTTTCACTTTCGCCAGGATAATACACATCTTCCGCAATCAAAACTTTATGCACTTTTTTACCTTCGGCTGAAGTTTGTGGCGTAATCAATTGCATTCCGATGATTTGTTCCGCTACCTCTTCCACTTGTTGCAAGTTTTTCGCTAGTTTCACACCACCACCTTTTCCACGACCACCTGCGTGAACTTGTGCTTTAATCACATGCCAACCGGTTCCCGTTTCTGCTGTTAATTGTTTTGCTGCCGCCACAGCTTCTTGAGGATTATTCGCAACATAGCCGCGTTGCACTTTCACACCATAACTGGCGAGGATCTCTTTTCCTTGGTATTCGTGTATGTCCATAATGTGGTTTTTTGACTTTTTAAAAGTGCCACAAAAATAATAAATTTCAACAAACAAAAGGCAGGAAGTTTTAGATTTCTTACTGTCACTTCCGACTTTTTTTCAGGAGCTATTTCCCGCTATCCGTTCCCAATTCCCAATTTTTAGAAAAACTAGAAGTGGCCCTCTAGTTTTCCTAAAAATCGGGAGATTTCCACTGCTATCGGGGCTAGAAACCTGAATTCGTCAGAACATCTTTTACAACCATTCGTACTATTTTCTCATTACCAATTTGATAATTTAACCCTATCTAAAATAACAGATTGTCAATATTTCAATGTTTTAAATTACATCTTGATAAAAATTTACAGAATAGCTATTTTTAGTATATTATAATTTATCAATTTCTATAATTTAGTGCAAAATTACCAGTAATGAAAGTGAAAGCACAAGGGCTTTATTTGCCCGAATTTGAACATGACAATTGCGGAGCCGGATTCATCTGCAATTTGAATGGCGTAAAGTCGAATGACATTATCCACAAAGCCCTAGATATTTTAATAAAACTAGAACACCGAGGTGCCGTGAGCGCCGATGGAAGAACGGGTGACGGTGCCGGAATTCTCTTCGACATACCGCATGATTTCTTCAAAAAGGTTTGTTCGTTTCCTATTCCAGAAGCTCGGGAATATGCTGTCGGAATGTTATTTTTACCCAAAAGTAACAACCAAGTTTTATTCTGCCAAACTACTTTTGAAACCGCCATCAACGACCAAAAATTAAAAGTAATAGGTTGGCGTGATGTTCCTGTGGATGTAACCAATCTCGGACAAATAGCCGCCGAAAAAGAACCCACCGTCAAACAAGTATTTATCAGTAAAAATGGTTTGGAACTTTCCGAACAAGCGTTCAACGCCAAACTGTTTGCCGCCAGAAAAATTGCCGAACATGCCGTTATCAATTCTAAAATTTCGGAAAGCCATCGTTTTTACTTTTCGAGTTTGTCAACCACCACTATTATCTACAAAGGGCTCTTAATGCCCGAAGACATCAGCCGCTATTACACCGATTTACTCGACGATGATTTGGTAACCCGATTGGCCTTAGTGCACCAACGCTTTTCCACCAACACGTTTCCTTCATGGGAATTAGCGCAACCGTTTCGCTACATGTGTCACAATGGAGAAATCAATACGCTTCGAGGCAATATCAGCCGCATGCGCGCCCGAGAAGAACTCATGAAAAGTGCCGTTTTTGGCGACGATATCAAAAAATTATTTCCCATCATTTTAGAAGGCAAATCCGATTCCGCTTCCATGGATATGGTCATCGAATTATTATTGATGACTGGCCGTTCTTTACCCGAAGCCATGATGATGGTCGTGCCCGAAGCTTGGGAAAAACACCAAACCATGTCGGAAGACAAAAAAGCCTTTTACGAATACAACTCTTGCATTATGGAACCTTGGGATGGCCCAGCTTCCATTCCGTTTACCGACGGAAACTTTATTGGTGCGTTGTTAGACCGAAACGGATTACGACCGTCGCGCTACACGCTTACCAAAAGCGGTTTCGTCATCATGTCTTCCGAAATTGGAGTATTAGATATCAAACCCGAAGACGTCGTAAAACACGGCCGACTAGAACCTGGAAAAATGTTCTTGGTCGATATGAATGAAGGGCGCATCATCGAGGATGATGAAATCAAAAATGCGATTGTTACTAAGCGCCCTTATAAAAAATGGCTGGACGAAAACTTGCTACAACTTGCTAAAATTCCGTACACCAACAATGCGATTCCTGTTGAAAGCGAGGACTATGAAACCCGACTCCGTTTGTTTGGCTATACCATCGAAGATCTAAAAACGATTATAAATCCCATGGGAAGTGACGGCGCGGAAGCCATTAGTTCTATGGGCAATGATACACCTTTAGCCGTGCTATCGGAACAACCACAACTCCTTTACAATTATTTCAAACAGCTTTTTGCACAAGTTACGAATCCGCCTCTCGACGGCATTCGGGAAGAAATCATCACCGATATCAGTTTGGCTATCGGTGGCGATTTCAACATTTTCGACATCGAACCCATTCACTGCAAAAAACTAAAAATTCAAAATCCGGTAATTTCCAATGAAGATTTGGATAAGATTCGGAACATTAATCATCCTGATTTTAAATCGGTTAGCATCTCCACTTTATACGAAATTGAGAAAGGGGTCAACGGTTTAGAACGCGCTTTAGAGAAATGTGTGCAAGCTACTTTCAAAGCGGTTTCAGAAGGATGCAACATTGTAATTTTATCCGATCGAGGCATCAATGAAAAAATGGCTCCCATTCCGATGTTGTTGGCGTGCTCTTACATTCATCATTCTTTAAATTTGATGAAAGTGCGCTCCAAATTCGGAATCTTAATCGAATCCGCCGAACCAAGAGAACCGCATCATTTTGCTTTACTTTTTGGATATGGCGCCAGTGCTATCAATCCGTATATGGTCAATGAAATCATCCAAGACCAAGTTCAAAAAGGATTCATCACCAACATCAAAGCCGATTACGCTGTTAAAAACTACAACAAAGCGATTGCCAAAGGCATTTTAAAAATCATGAATAAGATTGGAATCTCGACGTTGCATTCGTATCGAGCGGCTCAAATCTTCGAAATTTTAGGATTAAACAAAGCCTTTACTTCCAAATATTTTCCACATACTCCATCCCGAATTGAAGGTATTGGTTTGATGGAAGTTGAAAAAGAAATCAAAAAAAGATACCAAAAAGCGTTTCCGAACTCGAAAGTTAGCAACTTATTACCTTTAGAAATTGGAGGTATTTACCGCTGGCGTCGCAACGGAGAAAAACACATGTTCAATCCGACCACCATTGCTAAATTGCAGCAGGCCGTGCGTTTGAACAGTCCCGAAAGCTATGCGGAATACTCCAAAATGGTCAACGAACAAAGCGAAAATCTGATGACGATTCGCGGTTTGTTTGAGTTTAACAATCTCGACCCAATTCCGCTAGACGAAGTGGAATCGTGGACCGAAATCGTGAAGAAATTCAAAACAGGAGCTATGTCGTATGGTTCCATTAGTCAAGAAGCACATGAAAATTTGGCCATTGCAATGAACCGTATTGGTGGCAAAAGCAATTCGGGTGAAGGTGGCGAAGATTCCAAACGCTTCCAAAAAGATTTAAATGGTGACTCTAGAAATAGCGCCATCAAACAAGTAGCTTCTGGTCGTTTTGGCGTTTCGATAAATTATTTGACCAATGCCAAAGAGATTCAAATCAAAATGGCTCAAGGAGCAAAACCAGGCGAAGGCGGACAATTACCCGGTGAAAAAGTGGTGCCATGGATTGCCGAAACTAGAAATTCAACGCCTTATGTTGGGTTAATTTCACCTCCACCACATCACGATATTTATTCTATTGAAGATTTATCGCAATTGATTTTCGATCTAAAAAATGCCAATCGAGAAGCGCGCATCAATGTAAAATTAGTGTCAGAGGTGGGTGTCGGAACCATTGCAGCCGGCGTTGCCAAAGCAAAAGCCGATGTCATTTTAATCTCGGGCTACGATGGTGGAACGGGTGCTGCACCCTTAACTTCGTTACAACATACTGGAATTCCATGGGAACTCGGATTGGCAGAAGCGCAACAAACGTTAATCCTAAACGATCTTCGCAGTCGTGTCGTTTTAGAATGTGATGGGCAATTAAAAACTGGTCGTGATGTAGCTATAGCTGCGTTATTAGGAGCGGAAGAATTCGGATTTGCCACAGCACCATTAGTAGCTTCGGGCTGCATTATGATGCGAGCTTGTCATTTGAATACGTGCCCTGTTGGCATCGCAACACAAGATCCTGAATTGCGAAAAAACTTCAAAGGAACACCAGAACACGTGATTAATTTCATGTATTTCATAGCGGAAGAACTGCGCGGTATCATGGCGCAACTCGGATTTAGAACTTTAAAGGAAATGGTCGGGCAATCGCAAAAACTAAATGTCAACAAAGCAATTCAGCATTACAAAGCCAATGGTTTAGACTTATCATCGATATTGTACAAACCAGAAAAAGCCAAAGAAGTTCCGAATTGCAATACCACTTCACAAGATCATCATTTGGATCATGTGCTCGATTTTGAAATTATCAAAGCCGCTATTCCATCGATATACCGAAAAGAGAAAACCCGAATCAACTTCCAAATCAAAAATACTGATCGCTCTGTTGGTGCCATTCTAAGTAATGAAATTTCCAAAATATACGGCGCTCAAGGATTGCCAGACGATACCATTTTAATTGATTTTGAAGGATCTGCTGGACAAAGTTTTGGTGCTTTTGCCACCAACGGATTGTCATTTAAAATACATGGTAATTGCAATGATTACTTAGGCAAAGGACTCTCGGGCGGAAAGTTAATTATCAAAGTGCCGCCAACAGCCACCTTCAAACCGGAGGAAAACATCATTATTGGCAATGTCGCTTTGTATGGTGCAATAACGGGCGAGGCATATATTAATGGAATCGCAGGGGAACGCTTCGGTGTAAGAAATTCTGGAGCAACTGCAGTGGTAGAAGGCATTGGAGATCACGGTTGCGAATACATGACCGGAGGAACCGTTGTCGTCTTAGGAAAAACGGGGCGCAACTTTGCAGCCGGAATGAGCGGTGGAATTGCCTATGTATTTGATGATCAAAAACAATTTGAAAAAGGATTGTGCAATTTAGAAATGGTTGCTTTGGAAACTTTAGAAGAAGCCGATGTATTGAGACTACGCCGATTGATTAAAAACCACTCGATGTATACCAACAGTCCGCTAGCCAAAAGAATGTTAGACGATTGGGAAAACCAACAAAAACACTTCATTAAAGTAATGCCTACCGATTATAAAAAAGCACTGCAACGCTTGTCCGAAGAAAAACAAATAGCCGCATTAATAGCATAAGAATATGGGAAAGATTGGTGGATTTAAAGAATACAGCCGAGCTGATGAAAACAATACAGCCGTGGCCGAACGCGTGGCCAACTATAACGAATTTACGATTCCGTTACCCAAAGACAAACTCAAAGAACAAGGTTCGCGCTGCATGGATTGCGGAATTCCGTTTTGTCATAGCAGTTGTCCGCTGGGGAATTTGATACCGGATTTCAACGACATGGTGCACCAAGAAGAATGGAAAAGTGCGCTAGAAATTCTACAAGCCACGAACAACTTTCCAGAATTTACGGGTCGCCTCTGCCCTGCTCCTTGCGAAAAATCTTGCGTTTTAGGAATCATCAGCGAGCCCGTTGCCATTGAAAATATCGAAAAGAATATCGTAGAACGAGGCTTTGCCGAAGGCTGGATTAAACCCCAAGTTCCCGAAGCACGAACCGGAAAAACCGTTGCTGTAGTAGGTTCTGGACCAGCTGGTTTAGCCGCTGCGCAACAATTGAACCGCGCGGGACATACCGTTACTGTTTTTGAAAGAGACAACGCCATTGGTGGCTTGTTGCGGTATGGGATTCCGAATTTCAAATTGGAAAAAGCGATTATTGATAGACGGGTAACCATTTTAGAAGCTGAAGGCATTGTTTTCAAAACGAACGTCCATGTAGGTGTGAATTTCAGTGTTGAAGAATTAAAAGCGTTTGATTCCATTGTTTTGTGTGGTGGCGCTACTGACAGACGAAGTTTACCAACTAAAGGTGCGGAAAGCAAAGGCGTAGTACAAGCCATGACCTTTTTAACACAGCAAACCAAAGCTTTGTATGGCGAAGTCATTCCTGATCAAATCAAAGCAACAGGTAAAAATGTGATTGTAATTGGAGGTGGTGATACCGGTTCAGATTGCATTGGAACTTCAAACCGACAAGGAGCTAAATCGGTAACGAATTTTGAAATCCTTCCCAAACCTCCTGTTGGAAGAAGCGATAGTACCCCTTGGCCGTATTGGCCGTTGCAACTCAAAACATCATCCTCACACGAAGAAGGCTGCGATCGGAATTGGCTCATTAATACTAAAGAATTTCTAGCCAATGAAAAAGGCGAATTGGTGGGTTTAAAAACGGTTGAAGTCGCTTGGAAAATGACACCAGGTCAACGTCCAGAACTTATCGAAAAGGAAGGCTCTGAAAAAGTATGGCCTTGCGAATTGGCCTTATTAGCACTAGGGTTTACTGGCCCAGAAAAGACATTAAGCGAGCAACTCGGAATTGAAATTGATGCTCGCAACAACTTCAAAGCAGCTAATTATCAAACCAATATTCCAACTATTTTTACGGCTGGTGACATGCGTCGCGGACAATCGTTGATTGTTTGGGCTATTTCGGAAGGTCGGGAAGCCGCTAGAGCAGTCGATTTGTATTTAATGGGGTATTCCAATTTACCTACCAAAGGAAACGGTGATTTGCCCAATTTATAAATTCTAAAAGCGCACTACAACGTTACCTTCAATAGTGTTCAGATTCCTTTGATGAACCAATATAGATTGGTAAATTTGTCAAAAAAGAATCCCATGCAACCAAAAGAACTTGCTGCTTTAGCCGAACAATTCGGTTGTCCATTATATGTTTATGATGCGGCTAAAATTGAATCGCAATTCCACCGCTTAACCGCCGCCTTTTCAAAAGTAGAACGGGTACGAATCAACTATGCGGTCAAGGCTTTGTCGAATGTAGCTATTTTGCAACTTCTGAAAAATACCGGTGCCAATTTGGATACCGTTTCGATTCAAGAAGTACAATTGGGTTTGTATGCTGGATTCGAACCGCATCAAATTATTTATACACCGAACGGCGTTTCATTTGAAGAAATTGAAGAGGCGGCACAATTGGGTGTTCAAATTAATATTGACAATCTTTCGGTTTTGGAGCATTTCGGAACCAAACATCCCAAAGTTCCTGTTTGCATTCGCATCAATCCACACGTGATGGCCGGTGGCAATACCAATATTTCAGTGGGGCATATTGATAGCAAATTCGGGATTTCCATTCACCAAATGCCACACCTGTTAAGGATTGTAGAGAATACAGGCATGCACATCAATGGTATTCACATGCACACCGGCTCTGATATTTTAGATATCGAAGTGTTCTTGTATGCGGCAGAAATTTTGTTTGAAGCGGCAACCCATTTTAAAACCTTAGACTTTTTAGATTTTGGAAGTGGATTCAAAGTGCCTTACAAAAAAGGCGATATCGAAACCAATATTGAAGAATTCGGAAGAAAATTATCCAAACGATTCAATGCTTTTGAAAAAGAATATGGTCGCCCGTTGACCTTGGCTTTCGAACCTGGAAAATTTTTAGTGAGTGAAGCCGGTTTCTTTTTGGCCAAAGTCAATGTGGTGAAACAAACGACGTCTACCGTTTTTGCTGGAATCGACAGTGGTTTCAACCATTTAATTCGACCCATGTTTTACGGAGCGCAACATTATATCGAGAACATTTCGAATCCAAAAGGAAAAGAACGCTTCTACACGGTCGTAGGTTATATTTGTGAGACCGACACTTTTGCGAACAATCGTCAAATCTCCGAAATCAAAGAAGGCGATATTTTGTGTTTTAGAAATGCTGGTGCGTATTGTTTTTCGATGGCCTCCAATTACAATTCCCGTTACAAACCCGCCGAAGTTTTGTGGAAAGACGGTCAAGGTATTTTGATTCGGGAACGAGAAACTTTTGAAGACTTGTTGAAAAATCAAATTTTATTACCCTAATTACTTTTTCAAAAATTTGGATTGGTAAATTGTTTCCTTGCTTTTTATTTGTACGAAATACAAACCCGAAGTCAGTTCCGAAACATTTATAGTTCCAATACTGAAATTTTCTTTTTGAAGTACGAGCTGTCCTAATGCATTGAATACTTTGAGAGTACCAACTTCAAAATTACCTTCGATTGAGATTTGATTCTTGGCGGGATTTGGAGCGACTATAATCGAACCCGTTGTTTCAAAATTTTCATTAGCCAAAGGTGTACAAGTTCCAGCTGCGGCATAGGGAGTAAACCAACGCAGAACGTCTTGTTCCTGTATCGCAGGATCGGTGCTTTCAATGTCTCGGCATAGCCAAGCGCCAGCGATTGCCGTGGTGCCACATTTTGGTGTTAGCGCAAAACCTTCAATATTGTCGTTCGCATCATCTGGATTCGGAATATCGTAATCATTGGCAATTACAAATTTTCGATTCCCTGCATTGGTAACATACGTGGACAAATCGGTTACTTCTAAACTGTTGCTTCCCGAAATATTGTGCAAAATATAGAGCAAACCGGTGCTTCTATCAAAAGCCAAATCGCAACTTTCCGAACGATTGGTTTTGTATTTTCCGACGAATGCAAAATCGTCATTAGAATTCGGATTCAAATCGTACACCCAGACATAGCCCGCATCTTGATTGGCCACAAAAAACAAACCGCCCAAACCTTTGACTGAAGTATAAATTTGCCCTGTTTGCTGGCTGATAAACCCTATGGCAGTAAGATAACTGTCGGGGATAAAAACGATACCTTCTGGACCTGTATTTCCAGTATCCGTCATAGTCGATGGTGCCAGCAACAAATTCCAATGTTTGTATAAATTAACCGTTGAAAAACTTGCGGTGTGCGTATATCGCTTGATTTGGAAATTGTTTTCGTCTATTACATAAAATTCATTAGCATACAGATTCGCTTGAGTAATACCTTCTGGACCACCGGAAAGGCTTTTATCTGCTATTTGAGAAAACGTATTGTTTATTGGATCCCATTGCAACACGCGCAGGTTCCCAGAATCTTGAACACCATACAATCGATTGTTGATGGGATTAAAATGCAAACCACTCAGATCCTGAATGCCGCTAGAACTCATACTACTGGTCAAATTGGTGGCCGCTGACCACGTTTGTGAAGGCCAAATTTGAGCATTACAAATTACAAATTGTAGTAAAAATAAAAGGGATAACCATCGTTTCATTGTTCTCTGTTTGCATTTTTCGCAATCAAAGATAAGGTTCTTTTTGAGTTATCAATTTAAGATTGAATTATAGCTTTTCAAATCCGAAGTTTTCTATCTTTGAATTCAAGTTTAGCTAAATAAAACCAACCGTTATGGACAGAAGGAAATTTTTAAAAAACGGAACCTTACTTACCGTTGGTTCTACTCTAATTCACCCGTTTCAAAGTACGGCACAGCCCTTAGATTTTGATACGTTCAAGAAAAACAAAAAAGCCAAGAATATTATCTTTTTAGTGAGCGACGGCATGAGCTCTGGCACTTTGGGTATGGCTGATATTTATAGTAATCGCAAGTTAGGAAGAAGTTCGCATTGGATTCAATTGTATAAAGACAATCGGGTCACTCGAGCTTTGATGGAAACGGCATCTGCCAATTCGATTGTGACCGACTCTGCTGCCGGAAGTTCGTCTTGGGGTTCTGGTTTTCGGGTGAATAACGGTTCGATTTGCGTTGGAGTCAATGGCGAAGAATACCTTCCGATTTGGCAGAAATTCAAAAAAGTAGGAAAAATGGCGGGCTGTGTTACTACGGTTCCCATCACCCATGCTACACCTTCTGGATTTTGTGTGAACAGTAAAAGCCGAAAAGGGCAAGAAGAAATTGCCGAAAAATATTTAGACATTCATTTTGATGTAATGATGGGCGGTGGCTTGGAATATTTTGATGCTAGTAAACGCAAAGACAAACGAGATTTGTTTGGAGATTTTCAAAACAAAGGCTATCAAGTCGTTCGAAACCGTGCCGACATGATGGCGACCTCCAACGACAAACCGATTTTAGGTGTTTTCTTCGAAGATGGTTTACCCTATGATATCGATCGGCAAAACGATGCCACTTTATTGAATACGATTCCGACCTTAGCCGAAATGGCACAAAAAGCGATTGACAAAATGAAAAACCATCCGAAAGGCTTTGTGCTTCAAATTGAAGGAGGAAAAGTCGATTGGGGTGCGCATTCGAATGATGTTGCCGCTTTACTATACGAACAACTAGCTTTTGATGATGCGATAAAAGTAGCGATTGATTTTGCGGAAAAAGATCAGGAAACGTTAGTGATTATTACGACTGACCATGGAAATTCGAATCCAGGAATTATATACGGTAAAGACGCCAATGACAATTTTGACAGCATTCAGAAGTACAAACATACTAATGAGTGGTTGTTGAATTCCATTCATGGAAATTCTACGGTGGCACAAGTGAAGGAATTGGTAGAAGTTGCTAATGGCAAAACGATTTCGGATGAAGATGCCAAAACGATTTTATCTTATTATGACGGACTTCACAAAGAAGAAGGTTTGTACAATTTTAAAAAACTACCGTTTCAAGTGTTCGCCGAGATGCAAAAGAAAACCAATTCGATTGGATGGATTAGCATGGACCATTCCGGTGATCATGTTGAATTAGCCGCTTTTGGTCCAGGAAGCGATTTGTTGAAACCCTTTGTAAAGAATACCGATTTGCATTATTTGATGTTGCAAGCGGCAGAAGTTGAGAACAAATTTTAGTAGTTTTCAATTTAATGTAATAAAAAATGCCACTATCCCTAGTGGCATTTTTCGTCCCAATTATTTCAAAATGATAAACTCACAACGTCGGTTAATGGAGTGTTCTTGTTCGGTGCAAGAACTTCCACATTTCACAAGAGGTACTCTTTCACCATAACCTCTTGAACGCAGTCGTTTCCTTTTGATTCCGTTACTCACGAGGTACTCTAAAGTAGAAGCAGCTCGTTTGTTTGATAATAAAATGTTGTACATATCGGAAGCTCGTGAATCGGTATGAGCTCCTAATTCGATTTCCATTTCTGGATATTTTTTCAATAAGTCAACCAACACATTTAGGATTCGGGCCGCATCGGGTTTAATATCCCATTTGTTGAGATCGAAATAGATATTTTCTAGGACGATTTCGACTCTTCCGTCTTGACGTTTGGTAATGATTTCCTCAGCATCATCGTAACATTCCATGAACAATTCAATAGTGTAGCGCAATTTTCCATCTTCGTTGGTCGTGAATTCTTCACTATGTGGAATATAGAAATCTTTCATTGCCTCAATGCGGTATTTTTTATTCGGTTCGGTGTTAAATACATAATCAGCTTCGGCACCTACGACCATTTGACCAACCAAAATATTGTTCTCATCATACAACGACACTAACGTACCTGGAAGTAATTTTTGCGAATTCTTATCTTTTACTTCTCCTTCTACTACGTAACGTTCTTCGTTTTCGGTTCTCGTAAAACTGTAAAGATTATCGCCACCTTTACGGTTGGACGACAAATATCCCATATTTTTCTTTTCATCCACAACATAGGCAAAATCATCCATATTGCTGTTGATGGTTTCCCCAAGATTTAAAGGTTTCGCGAAAACTCCATCATAGCATTTACTCATGAAAATATCCAAACCGCCCATGCCTTGATGCCCATCAGAAGCGAAATAGAGCAACGTTCCATCATTTGAAATTTCGGGAAATTGTTCTCTATGAATGGTGTTGATGGCTTTTCCTAGGTTGACTGGTTCACCAAAAGTTCCATCGTCATGCACATCTACGTAATAAATATCAAACGATCCGATAGATCCTGGCATATCGCTAGAGAAATAGAGTTTCTTCCCGTCTTTCGTCAATACTGGATGTTCGGTCGAATAGAAGTCACTGCAAAAAGGCAAGGGTTCAATATTGATCCACTTGTTGTCCTTGAATTCGGCTTTGAAGATTTTGATGTTGGCTACTTTCTCGTTACCGACTTTCACTTTCTTCCCGTTGGTTCTATTGAAATACATGATGTGACCATCTTGACTGAAGGTGGCGGAACTTTCATGCGTTTTGGTATTGATTTCTTTTGGAAACGGTTCGATATTGGTCAACAATCCTTTGGCATTCACATCGGCGCTAAACAAATCCAAATAGGGTTTATCGTTCCAACCAAATGCTTTAGAATCGGCATTTCGCAAGGAAGCAAACGTTACTTTATCGCCATAAAATGACATTCCGAAATCGCCATTGGAAGTATTTTTCGCCATGGGTTGAATGACATAATTGAAAGGCACGTTGGTTCTTAAATTGTTGATGAATTTTTGAGTACTAACATTGTATTTCAAATACTCACTCATAATGGCATCCGCCTTCGTATAATCGGCGGTACCTAGTAATGAATGCGCATATTTAAAATAGTATTCTGGCTTTACGCTGTCTTTGAAAGTAAGAAATAATTTCCCATAAGCACGAACAGCTTCTTTCATTTGAGAGTTGTTGTAATAACAATCGCCAAGGTTTTGCAACACTTTTTGATTTTCAGGCACTTGTTCGTAAAGTTCTGCTGCTTTCACATAAGATTTCTTTTCGAATAAGGCATTGGCTTTTTTCTCGCTTGCTTTTTGGGCAAAGAGCGAAAGATTCAAGCAAAGTAGTAAAAATATATAGCCGTATTTTTTCATTTGTTTCGTTGTTAGAAGAACCTAGGTGATTTATCGTATCCTTTGGATGAAAGGTTGGATGTATCTAAATCAAACAATAAAAATATTTCGTGTGATCCCGAGTTGTATTTACCCAAATTCGTTAACGTATGATCGTAAGAATACCCTATTCGGAGTGTTGGAGTAATATTGAACGCCACCAAACCATCTATGGCATCACCCACTCTATAGCCAGCGCCTACTTCGAAGAAATTTTCAAATAAGAAGTTGGCCGTAACATCTAGGGAAAGTGGCGCACCTGAAACTCCTTTGGCCATGAAAGCCGGCTTGAATTTGGTATCGGCATTTAAATTAAAGACATAACCACCGGTTAAGAAGTAATGCACATTTTCGACCCCAGTAGTTTTAATACCATCTTTTTGTTCCAAATGTTTGGTGGTTAAAAGATTCGGTGCTGAGAAGCCTAAATAATAATGATCGCTAAAGAAGAATGCACCAGTTCCTATGTTTGGAAAGCTCTTATTGATGTTGTTTGCAAATGCTTTATCGGGTGTGTCAGAAGTTAATTTCAATCCGTTTAAATTGGCATCAAAGAGCGTAACGCCACCTTTTAGACCGAAAGATAATTTGGTCGTTTCCGACATAGGAATCACGTAAGCAAAATCGGCATAGATATTATTTTCATTGACGATATTTCCGATGGCATCACTAACGATAGACAATCCCATTTCCATTCGTTTGGCGATTGGAGCATGCACAAAAGCGGTGGCCGTTTTGGGTGCTCCCACGGCTCCAACCCATTGGGTTCGGTACAATCCACCTACATTAACTACACCTGCATTATCGGTAGCATAACCAGGATTGATGACGCTCATATTATACATATAATGAGTAAACTGAGGGTCTTGCTGCGCCTTTACCAGAGTAGAAACTAGGAAAATGCCGATACAAACTAAATATCTAAAACTGCTTTTTTTCATCTTGTATTTCATTTATCTACTTAAATAAAGTCGGCCTTGTTTTGATTTACGAGCTCCATCATTGAATTCTAAAATATAGAAATAAACACCTACCGGCAATACAGAATTACCTATGGTAATGCCACTAGCTGTGGTTGTACCATCCCAATCTTGTACATTCCTGTTGCCTTTGTATAAAATATTCCCGTATCGGTTATAGATTTCAATTGTAAAATTCGGGTATCGATCGCGAATATTTTTGATCACAAAGAAGTCATTATTTCCGTCATCGTTTGGTGAAAAACCATCCGGAATTTCGATATCATCACATTGATTTAAGTCGACCGTTACCGGCAAACGAACTAAGCTCTCACAACCAGAAGTCGACACTAAAGCGCTAAAATACGTAGTGCCATCAACTAACAAATCGGTGCTTGTGTAGGCCGTTCCTCCAGTTAGAGCATCGTACCATATAACCGTTTCGCTTCCGGAAATATTACTAGTTAGCGAGGCAATCGTAGGATTGTTTGCTGCGCAGAATTTTTCTCCGTTAGGATTAAGAGTTGGCGTATTTAATTGCGATACTTCAAACGTGACAGACGCTATTCCAATTGTATTGGAACTACACAATCCAACCTGAGAAACAAACTGTGTAACGGTTACGGTTACATTTCCTGCCGCATCTAAATCAGTGGATGGAATGGTAAAAATGGCTGTTCCTCCAGCAACGGTTATCGTGGTTGTGTTGGTTGCTGTAGATGCTCCCGACAGTTGGTAAGTGATCGTATACGTTCCGTCGACTAGATTCGTCGCATTGGTTAACTGAACATCGTTGGCAAAATTCAAACAAGCTGTTGCTGCATTAAGAGTACCTCCAGTAGTATCTGGAATTGGATACACCACAAAACTAGTAGTAGCATCTTCCGTCAAGTTATTACATCCCGACGACAAACTCGTAATCGAAGAAATCGTCAGCGTATAATTTCCAGCATTGGCAAAATGTAGAGCTGGCAAGGTGAATTGCCCTGCTCCTGAAGCAATGGCTACTGTACTAGTAATGCCGGTAGCTGGTATTGCTTGGGGTATATTGTATGCAAATACATAATTTCCATTGGCCAATCCGGTGGCACCAGAAATCAATACGGTTGCTGCATTTCCGGCGCAAATATTGGCAATACTTAAATTAGAGTTTTCTAAATTGGAACTAGGTTTCAAAATGAAATCGGCGCTAACATTAGGGTTAATCGGAACCGTGCAAGTAGAAGTTACATTTGTAATGTTTAAGAAGGTGATTCTAGTAGTTCCATTATTCGGAATATCTGCAGGAATTATAGAAAATGTACCAGTGCCACCAGTAATTACAACATTTGCATTTTGATTGGTTAAGACATTACTCAAAGACAGATTATAGTTCAAAGTATAGGTTCCGTCAATCATATTAGAAAAGGTAACCACCACATTATCACCCGAACAATTCGGTGATGAAACCGCAATATTGGCTGCCGTTAAAAGAGGATTTGGAAGCACCGTAAATTGAACGGTTTCACTGTCTACACCACAAGTATTGGTAATGGTATAGGTATAGCTGTAACTACCAGGTGCCAATGTCGTAATATCGACCGTATTAATGACGGTAAGATTTGCACTATCGGTCCAAATACCTCCCGTTTGATTTCCATTCAACAATGTAAACAAATCGAAAGTACCCACTGAAGTACAAACATCTTGATTGCCCAGGAAGGTTCCAGCATTCGGTAATGGAGTAACAGTAACAGTAACAGTAGCGGTATCGTTATCGCAAGGTTGGTTGCCACTTAGGGTATACACATACGGACCGGCAACATCAACAGCTGGATCAAACAAATCCGTTCCGCTGGTTAAGGTTGGCGACCAAGTTCCTCCTGTTTGTGCTGTTAGTCCTAACAATGGGAATAAATGTATGGCGGTACTATTCACACACAATTCGGTACTTGCTGAAACTCCAGCTTCAGGACCTTGAATAATGGTTATCGTCAGTATAGCACTGTCTGGTGTACAAAATGGATTCCCTACGGTATAGGTGTATGACGGTGCGGTATCAAAAGTTGGATCAAAAATATCAGTGCTACTATGTAACAGTGGCGACCATGTTCCGCCTGTTTGAGGAGTTCCTCCCAGATAAGATAGTAAATTCACCGGATTCGAATTCGAGCAAATGGTTGCTATGGCATCATCACCAGCATTTGGTAGTGGATTTACAATCACTGTTACAGTAGCAGTATCGTTATCACAAGGTTGATTACCGCTCAAAGTATACAGGTAAGATCCAGCCGTATCGACTGCTGGATCAAATAAATCGGTCCCACTTGTTAAAGCTGGTGACCAAACTCCACCGGCATCCGCTGAGGGACCTAATAACGGAAATAAATGTTGTGCTGGGCTATTCAAACATAATGTAGTACTAGTAGAAACTCCAGCATTTGGTCCGACCGTGATATTTACAGTTACCGTAGCGGAATCATTGCCACATGGAGTCACTCCATTGACAGTGTACGTATATACTCCTGCTATATCCACAGAAGGATCAAAGCTATTGGTACCGCTCAGTAAAGGTGGATTCCAAGTTCCACCTGCTTGAGCTGTCGCACCTAAGTAAGTAAATAAATTAACAGGATCAATATTCGAACATAAGTTGGCAATTCCATCTGTTCCAGCATTAGCTGCAGGGACAATAGAAACGGTCACTAAAGCAGTATCATTCACACAAGGTGGCGTCCCTGCAACAGTATATACATAAGCACCAGCAGCATCTAAGGCAGGACTAAAAACTCCCGTACCACTTGCTAAAGGTGGCGACCAAGTTCCACCAGCCTGAGCAGAAGCTCCTAATAGCAAAAATAAATCTTGAGGAGCACCAGCACTACAGATCGCTAAATTAGCATTACTTCCGGCTACAGGTGGTTGAGTAACAGTGATGGTAATACTGCCGGTTATGGATTGCGTGCAACTTGGTGGGTTCGTTAAAGTACTGCTGACTAAAGTAATCGTAGCAGTAGCAGCTAATGGTATGTTGATAGTAGTAATTCCAGTTGCACCAATACTAACCGTCAGATTTGATCCAGAATTAATGGTATAAGTAACCGTTGAGTTTGGTGTTCCAGTAAAAGTTACTGTAGCATTATTTCCGGAACATATGGTAGCATTAGAAGCGGATACAGTAGCGGTTGGTAAAGGAACAACAGTCACGGTTTTGGTTTCAGATAATAGTTTGATGCAACTTGGAGTTCCCGCTGCTACGACACTAACTAAAGTATACGTTGTTGTTACCCCTAGCGTCGTGTTCAAAGTGGCTAATCCAGTAGCATCTAGCGTAATATTTTGATTGGCACCGTTATTAACAGTGTAGGTAACAGTAGCATTAGGTGTTCCGGTAAAAGTAACCGTAGCATTCGATCCCAAACACACTTGAGCATCGACTGCAATAGAGGCAGTTGGTAAAGGTAGTACGGTAATTGTAACCGTTCCTGTTTGAACTTGACTACATCCAGGTGTGCCCGAAGTCGTTATGCTCACTAAAGAAACTACAGAAGTTACCGCATACGTATTGGTCAATTGTACTGTTCCTGAATTATCGATGGTGATGGTTTGATTAGCTCCTCCATTAATAGTATAAGTGACAATGGCGTTAGGAGTTCCTGTAAAAGTTACTGTTGCTGTAGAACCTGCACATATAGTAACATCAGAAGCGATCGTAACAGTTGGTTGCGGATCTACTGTCACCACCATGATTCCTGTTTGCGGCTGACTGCAACTTGGCGTTCCAGAAGACGCAACGCTTACCAAAGTGTAGGTCGTAGTTGCATTGTAAATATCCGTTAATGAAGCCGTTCCAGCAGCATTCAAAATAATGGTTTGATTTCCGCCACCATTAACAGTATAAGTAACTGTTGCATTTGGTGTTCCCGAAAAAGTAACTGTTGCACTTGTGCCCAAACAAACGGTAGTATTTGGCGATATTGTTACCGTTGGTAAAGGAATCACTGTAATCGTTACGGTTCCCGATTGAGGCTGCGTACAAGTAGGTGTACCAGCCGATGTTACACTGATTAGTGAAAAGACAGTTGTGGTCGAATAAGTGTTGGCTATCGTAGCCAATCCATTCGAATCTAATACAATGGTTTGATTGGCACCACCATTAACGGTATAAGTAACCGTTGCATTAGCGGTTCCTGTAAAAGTTACTGTTGCACTTCCTCCGGAACAAATCGTAGCATCAGAGGAAATAGCCACAACTGGTAAAGGAACAACGGTTATAGTTACTGTTCCTGATTGCGGTTGGCTGCAACTTGGAGTTCCTGAAGTCGCAACGCTAATTAAGCTAATTACGGTTGTGGTATTGTAGGTGTTGGTAATTGTTGCGGTACCAGTTCCACTCAAAAGGATGGTTTGATTGCTACCCCCATTGACTGTATAAGTAACCGTTGCATTGGGTGTTCCAGTAAAAGTAACGGTGGCACTAGAGCCCAAACATATCGTGGCATCTGCCGCAATAGTTACGGTAGGCAATGGAACTACAGTTACGGTCATGGTACCTGATTGCGGTTGAGGACAACTAGGTGTTCCAGACAAAACTGCGGCCACTAAGGTATAAAGGGTAGTTATTGAATAGGTATCTGTAATCGTTGCCGTTCCTGCTCCATTCAACAGAATGGTTTGATTGGCTCCTCCATTTACGGTATAAGTTACTGTTGCATTAGGTGTCCCGGTAAAAGTCACTGTGGCACTAGAACCAATACAAACAGTTACATTGGTAGAAAGCGTTACGACAGGTGGAGGCAATACGGTAATGGTAACGGTTCCTGATTGAGGCTGGCTACATCCCGGAGTTCCTGAAGTAGCTACACTCACTAAAGTGAACGTAGTAGTTGCCGCATAAGTATTCGTGACAGATGCAGTTCCAGAAGCGTTTAATAAAATAGTTTGATTAGCCCCACTGTTTATAGTGTAGGTAACAGTAGCATTTGGAGTTCCTGTAAAGGTCACTGTTGCACTTGAGCCAGAACAAATCGTAGCGCTAGAGGCAATAGTAACAACAGGTAGCGGCAATACCGTGATTGTAATTGTTCCTGATTGAGGTTGTGTACAACTCGGCGCTCCGGAAGTGGTGGCACTTACTAAGGTAAAAATAGCATCCGCAACGTAAGTATTTGTAAGTGTTGCCGAACCTGTTCCATTTAACACAATTGTTTGATTACTTCCTCCATTAACGGTATACGTTACCGTTGCATTGGGTGTCCCAGTAAAAGTTACTGTTGCGCTTGCCCCAGAACAAATAGTAGTATTGGATGAAATAGTGACCAATGGAAGCGGTACAACGGTAATGGTTACTGTTCCTGATTTTGGGACAATACATCCAGGCGATCCTGCCGTTGCAACACTCACTAAACTGAAAATAGTTGTAACCGAATAAGTGTTTGTAATGGTTGCTGTTCCAGAACCATTCAATTGTATGGTTTGATTGGCACCGCCATTAACCGTATAAGTAACTGTAGTATTCGGTGTTCCTGTAAAAGTTACGGTAGCACTACTTCCTGAACAAATTGTAGTATTAGAGGAAATTGCAACGGTCGGTATTGGCAATACCGTAATAGTTACGGTTCCAGATTGTGACTGACTGCAACTAGGTACTCCTGCAGAAGCAACACTAACTAAAGAAAATACTGTAGTTGTTGCATAAGTATTGGTAATGGTTGCGGTTCCCGAAGCATTCAAGATGATCGTTTGATTTGCACCTCCATTTACAGTATAGGTTACTGTTGCATTAGGTGTTCCCGTAAACGTAACGGTGGCAGAAGCACCCACGCAAATATCTGTATTGGCCGCAATAGTAACAACCGGCAAAGGCTTAACCGTAACCGTCATAGAACCTGATTGAGGCTGACTACAACTTGGTGAACCCGAAGTGGCAACGCTAACCAAAGCAAATACTGTAGTAACGGCATAAGTGTTGACAATAGTTGCCGTTCCTGAAGCGTTTAGAGTAATTGTTTGATTTGTTCCTCCATTGATGGTATAAGTTACAACAGCATTAGGTGTCCCTGTAAAAGTTACCGTAGCTGAGCCATTCGGACAAACACTAATGTTACTTGAAATTGTTACTGTGGGTAATGGAACGACTGTTATCGTAATCGAACCAGACTGTGGTTGCGTACAAATTGGGACGGTCGCCGAAGCTATACTCACTAAAGCGTATGTTGTGGTAACTGCATAATTATTGGTAATACTTGCTGTTCCTGACGCGTTCAAAACTATGGTTTGATTGGCGCCTCCATTAACCGTATAAGTAACCGTCGCATTTGGAGTTCCAGTAAAAGTTACTGTGGCAGAACCGTTGGGACAAACATTTGTACTACTTGCTATAGTGACAACTGGTAGTGGAATCACTGTAATCGTTACTGTTCCAGCTTGTGGCTGACTGCAACTAGGAACTCCTGCTGAAGCAACACTAACTAAAGAAAATATTGTAGTCGTTGCATAAGTATTGGTAATGGTTGCGGTTCCTGAAGCATTCAAGATGATTGTTTGATTTGCTCCTCCATTTACAGTATAAGTTACTGTTGCATTAGGTGTTCCCGTAAACGTTACTGTAGCGCTTGAACCCGAACATATCGTAGAACTAGAAGCAACAGTAACCGTCGGTAAGGGCAAAACAGTAATAGTTATCGTTCCCGAAATCGGTCGACTACAAACAGGAACTGTTCCGGTTGCAATGCTCACCAAACTGTATACCGTTGTTGCATTGTAAGTATTTGTAATAGTAGCTGAGCCAGAGCCGTTCAGCAATATTGTTTGATTGGCACCACCGTTAACGGTATAAGTAACCGTTGCATTTGGAGTTCCTGTAAAAGTTACAGTAGCAGAACTATTCGGGCAGATGGTAGTATTACTAGACAAGGCAACAGTAGGAACTGGAATAACAGTAATCGTCGCAGATCCTGATTGTGCTTGCGTACAAATGGGTGCCGTTGCCGATGCAATACTAACCAACGCATAAACCGTAGTAGCATTGTAATTGTTTGTAATTGTTCCTACTCCAGAAGCGTTTAAGACAATGGTTTGATTGACACCACCATTAACGGTATAAGTGACCGTGGCATTTGGAGTTCCTGTAAAAGTGACTGTGGCACTTCCTCCAAAACATACCGATGTATTTGCCGCGATAGTCACGGTAGGTAAAGGCAAAACCGTTATGGTAATAGAACCCGATAAAGCTTTACTACAACTTGGTGTTGTTGCCGATGCCACACTTACTAATGTAAAAGTCGCATTTGCAACATAGGAATTCGTCAAGGTTGCAACCCCCGAATTATTAAGTAAAATAGTTTGATTGGATCCACCATTAATAGTATACGTAACCGTAGCATTGGGTGTTCCGGTAAAAGTTACTGTGGCATTCGAACCTGAACAAATAGTAGTATTTGCTGCAACCGTAGCGGTTGGTAAAGGCAGCACAATAATAGTAACCGTTGAAGTAGCCGTAGCACAAACAGAAGAAGAAACCGTGTAAGTAAAAGTATATGGACTACCTGCAAGGGTTAGTGTATTCACATTAACAGTACCTAAATGACCATTACTTGTTGTTAATGGCCCAGACCAAACTCCAGTAAGATCAGGAGTTCCGCTTAGTTCTCCAAACAAATTGAATGCTGGATATGTAGCCAAATCTGAAACGCAAATACGTTTAGTTCCGCTAGTACCTGCGTCGTTAGGTTCCAACAAAGTAACATCTACTTGAAACCGAGTGACACTCTCGCAAGGCGGATCGACAGTGGTAGCATAGTAACTTTGACCATTCACGAGTGGCGTTGCTAGTGATAATGGCGAAGCTGAAGATATAGTGGAATACCATCTCAAATTGCCAGTAGCGACCAAATCAGCTACAGTAGGCGGATTTGCAGGATCGTTACAAAAATCCTGAGTTGGGTCACCGGTAGGAACAGGAACTACTCCTACATTTACAAAAACAGAAAGTCGGGAAGTTTCACAACCTGTAGACGGATTCGTCTGACTTGCGTAATAAATAGTATTATCAATCAAAATTGTAGACAATGGCAAAGCAGTTCCGTTTGTTGGAACATTATACCATTTAATATTATTTCCAGAAACTACTAAACTTGCTAAGGTAGCATTAGAAGCTAAATCCACACAAACTCCTTGAAAACTCAAACCAGTTGGCGCCGAATAAATAGTAACAACCACTCGTTGTCGAGAACCACATGCCCCTGAAGTATCATCTGCAAAATAATCTTCTCCATTCACTAAACCGGCCGAAGGTGATAATGCCGTTGTAGAAGAAGCGGTTGCGTACCAGGCAACTCCTCCTCCATTATTTGTCGCAACAAGATTTCCAACTGTTGGCGACTCTATATCACAAAAAGATTGATTTGTATTTACAACCGTCGGACACTGTCCGTAAGAAGTTGAAATAACGCCAAAAAAGGCCAAAAACAAAACGAGATAAATTATTTTTTTTCTACCAAGAGTATTAATTCTCATAAGCATGATTAATTGACCAATTAAGAAATTTACAACACCAATAAAGTGGGCTTTTTTTCTAAAAATCTAATGTCTTTTACCGAATAAACAAACGACTTGGGGAGCGGTTTATTCAAAAAACTATAGTCCAGATTACAGATACTATATTAATTCATTTAATCTTTTCAATTTTTATGCGATTTTAATATTATGAACAAATTCATTAACAATTTGTTAATAATTGTTCTGAAAATAAAAACAACTTAAACAACTGTAAATCAATTTAATACAGTGTATAAAGTAGTTTTTATAAAAATAATTGGAATAAAATTACTTGAAAAAAGGGCGGGTTTTCAAATTGTAAAAGTCAGAAAAAACAGCTGTAAAAAATGGAAATACCAAAAAAGTTGTTCCGAATTAAAAATCCCGACAACCCCAATAAAATAAGAAGTTAGCGTATTTTGTACTTTAAGTTAGACAGGTATTTTATTTCCCATCTTTATCTACAAAATTAACAATATTGTAAACCAATATTACATTCTTTTGGTTGATGTAAAGTTGTTTTCTATTGCTTTGATTTTTACGAGTAATAATAGTAATGGTGAAAGGAACACCATCAGCATCCTTGCATGTAAAAGGATAAATTATATCGGTATCATTTTCCTCATGCGCTTCATAATTCAAGATGTCGTAAAGTTGGATTTCTTGCGAATAAACGATAATACGATTCTTGTTGGTATCCAAGGTCACTACAACCGAAGTTTCTTTTAAGTCAGACCATTTGCCCCACTCTCCTTTTTCGTTTTTTTCTAAAACACTAAAACCGGTCGTCAAAAATTTATACACCTGGCTGTGCGATTCTTGCATACCAAATACCAGTACAAAGAGGATGAAAATGGATTTAAATTTCATGATGACAATTCCTATTATGAATAAACTAAATACTTATTTTTTGCAATATGCTTTGTTCTGATTTAAATTCAGAGACCACAACATTTATTATTTCTGAAACCGGCAATATCTCATGAATTAGTCCCGCAATTTGACCGATTTCTAATTCGCCTTCTACCAAATCGCCTTCAAACATGCCGTGTTTTGCTCGCGCTCTTCCTAACAACATTTTTAGTTCTTCGGTGGTTGGGCATTTGGCGTACAACTCCTGAATGTCATTGTAAAACTTATTTTTTATCAATCTTACTGGAGCCAATTCTTTCAAAGTCACTTGAGTTCCGCCTTCCTCTACATTAACAATCGTTTGCTTGAAGTTATCGTGGGCAGAAGATTCAATTGAGGCAGCAAAACGACTTCCCATTTGAATCCCATCGGCACCTAAAACCATGGCGGCCAACATCCCTTTTCCAGTAGCAATTCCACCTGCAGCAATTAAGGGAATCGTAATATTCTCTTTCACCATCGGAATTAAAGTAAAGGTCGTGGTTTCTTCTCGTCCATTGTGTCCGCCCGCTTCAAAACCTTCCGCAACAACCGCATCAACACCAGCTTCCTGAGCTTTCAATGCAAATTTTGAACTACTTACTACATGCACAACGGTAATGCCTTTTTCTTTCAAAAACGAAGTCCAAGTTTTTGGATTCCCAGCAGAAGTGAAAACGATTTTCACACCTTCCTCGACAATAATCTGCATGATTTCTTCAATATTCGGATACAACATCGGCACGTTAACACCAAAAGGTTTGTGGGTGGCTACTTTGCATTTTTGAATGTGCTCTCGCAAAACTTCGGGATACATCGATCCAGCCCCAATTAGGCCCAATCCGCCAGCATTGCTTACCGCGCTAGCTAGTTTGTAACCACTATTCCAAATCATTCCACCTTGAATAATTGGGTATTGAATGTTGAAAAGTTGCGTAATCCGATTCATTATTGTTTCGAAATTTTTCCAGATTGTGAAAAGGTCTTGGTTTGTATGGTATACCAATACATTCCCGCATTCAATCGCTCTAACGTCACGGTTGCTTTTTCACGAGAAACGGTTTGTTTCAAGACCAACTGTCCTACCGTATTGTATAAAGAAAAGGATAGGTCTTCATAACCATTAGGAAAAGAAAGTGTAATCGATTCTTTTGCTGGATTTGGATACACTAAGAACTGATCTTTCCCAAAAGTAGTTACCCCTAAAGCACTGCTTAAAGCCAAACTAAAATCAGGAATTCCGTAACCATAATTATTATCTGGATTGGAATACTTATCCGCAGATTGCTTTACATAATTTACGACTTGCTGATTGGTCAAACTTGGAACAGCACCCCAAAATGTTGCAATCATACCGGCCATAATCGGACCCGAGAAAGAAGTTCCATTAGCCGTTCCAATATTTCCCGAAGTATTTGATAAAACCGAATTTTGACCTTGCGCCATAATATCGGGTTTGATTCTTCCATCGAAAGTAGGTCCGATAGAACTAAAAGAAGCCCGCAATCTATTAGAACGAACTGCGCCAATGGCCAAGACATTATTGGCTTCTGCTGGAACACCAACATGTGGCTCCGCAGTGCTTCCTTCATTTCCCGCACTAGCTACCACAACAATTCCTCTGGTAAACGCGATATTAGCACCTTGAGAAGCAAAGGCCAAATTTCCAGTCATATCGTCATAAGTATGTCCGTAATTGGGATTGTCGAAAGCAAAATATCCTAAAGATGAAGTAATCACATCCACTCCTAAACGGTCTGCTTCTTCAGCAGCTTCTACCCAATTACTTTCTTCTACTGGGTTTTCGGAAGCAACATCTTCGGTAATAAACAAATAGTATTGCGCATCAGGTGCCGTCCCTACCAATTGGTTGTCTACAAAACCACCCATGGTAGAAAGCACCATCATTCCGTGTGAGTCTCCCGAATAGAAATCGGTACTTTTATTGACATAATCATAACCTCCCAAAATTTGATTGTTGGTCAGCAACCGTTGAAAAGGTTGTAAGGTATTCACTCCAGGAAATCCAGCATCTAAAACTGCAATTATTTTTCCGGTTCCAGTATAATTCTGAGCATGCAATAAATCCCCATTCAACATATGAATTTGGTTGAAAGAATTTCCATAGTTGAAAGAGGTTAAGGTTTCCATCTTTTTATTTACTGGTCGGTAAGTCTTTGGATTTGCTATTCTTAGGTTCAAAGAATTATCAGCAAAGTGAATTTGACTCACAAAGGGCATCGTTGCCAAAGCATTAATGTCGTCAGCAGTTCCTCTTATGTGCAAGCAATTTAACCATTTGGATTTCGCCATTACGGTAATTCCAGTTGCAGCAGTTATTTGAGTAACATAAGGTTCGTATAGAGGAACATCTTTGATGTCTAATGGAATATTTTGTGCGGTTCGACGGTCAAGAGCTCTTTGGCTTAATTCCGATAGTGGGTTGCTGTAAAAAGCGGCTGCGTTAGGTTTGCCATTGAAATAAACCCAAGCATCTTCTTGAGCGAAAGTGGCAAATGAAACCAAAACAAAAGCGAATAATACTATTCTTTTCATGGGAATTTTATTTTTAAAGTGGTAAACTTACGAAATTACACCTGAACCAACTAATTCATCATCAAGATACCATGCTACGAATTGTCCTTCCGTAATGGCTGATTGCGGTTCGTCAAAAGCGACGTACAGACCTGATTCAAATTGATATAGCGTGGCTTTTTGAAGTGGTTGACGGTACCGAATTCGAGCCATAACTTCCATCGATGCTCCATTTTTCAGAGCCAAATCTTGACGAATCCAATGAATTTCCTCGGAAGTTACAAAAAGTGCTTTTTTAAAAAGTCCGGGATGCTGACTACCTTGTCCAGTATAAATGGTATTCGTCTCCACATTAGTTGCAATAACAAATAAGGCCTCGGGTGTTCCGCCAACATTCAACCCTTTTCGTTGTCCAGTTGTGAAATAATGAGCGCCCTGATGTTTGCCCACTACTTTGCCCATTTCTGGTGCATATTGAATAGACATTGCATCAGCTTGAAGCGCTTCTTCTAAAGATGGAGCCGCTGTTTTTGTTGCGGTATAAATTTCTTGATTGGGGTCAATTTCAAAAATCAATCCTGGTTTAGGTTGGAGTTTTTGCTGCAAAAATTCTGGAAGTCTTACTTTTCCAATAAAACACAATCCTTGAGAATCCTTCTTTTCGGCCGTTACCAATTCCATTTCCGTGGCAATGGCTCTAACTTCGGGTTTGGTTAATTCACCGATTGGGAAGAGTGATTTTGACAATTGCTCTTGCGATAATTGGCACAAAAAATAAGATTGATCTTTGTTGGAATCGGCACCAGCTAACAATTGATAAACTGGTTTTCCATCGACTTCAATTTCGCCTTTGCGACAATAATGGCCTGTGGCAACATAATCGGCTCCTAAGCTCAATGCGATTTTTAAAAAAACATCGAACTTAATTTCGCGATTGCACAAGATATCCGGATTGGGTGTGCGCCCTTTTTCATACTCGTTGAACATATAGTCGACGATTTTCTCTTGGTATTGCTCACTTAAGTCCACCGTTTGAAAAGGAATTCCCAATTTCTCCGCAACCAAAAGAGCATCGTTGCTGTCTTCAAGCCATGGACATTCGTTAGAAATAGTGACCGAATCATCGTGCCAGTTTTTCATAAAAAGGCCAATGACTTCGTAGCCTTGTTGTTGCAATAAATAGGCTGCAACACTCGAATCCACACCTCCAGAAAGTCCGACAACTACACGTTTCATTTTACTTAAAATTTAGCGGCAAAAATACGATAAAATTTTATTTGGATTTCGGTTTTACGAGTTTCTTAACCTTTGACATGTTTTCTTCGCTAACTAATTTTCCGTTTTCGTAAAATTGCCACATACCTCTCTTGACTCCTTTAACGTACATTCCTTTAGCAACAATATTTCCGAGAGGATCTCTAAAGATAGCAGGACCATCGTACTCTCCATTTTTGTAGAGGGTTTCTTCTAATACAGTTCCTTTGTCTGAATATTTTTTATACGGTCCGTTTTTGATGCCATTAACGTAATTAGTTTCTTCTGCGATTTTAGTGTTCGGATAAAAGACAGACCGAAGTCCTTCTAATTTTCCGTTCTTATAATTTTCGAGCGTCATGATTTCTTTCGAAGCTTGGTGGTAGTATTTCCAAACGCCTTCGTTTAATCGGTTAATCGCTTTCCCTTCACTGACTTTATTTTTATCTTGATCGTAAAATGTAGTGTATACAGAATTGGTTTTCGGGTCAAATTCGCGTGTGGCAATAATGGATTGTGCTTTGGTATCGTCATAAAAATTGAAGGTTCCGACCTCTTTCCCATGTTCAAAAATGCCCTGATAGCGAAGTCTCTTAGATTCGGGATAATAGCCTTTCCAAATCCCATTTTTATTTCCTTTTTCGTCCAAAAGATTGGTGTCGGATTGCGCTACTACTGATTGTTTACCACAAAGTAAAAAGAAAAGGCAAGCCAAATAAAACGAACTTCTCATAGAAAAATTATTAATCTCATCTAACAATAACATTGGATTCTTGTTTTTATTACGCCAAAATTACATTTAAAATAATGAAATACTGTTTTCGATTTGATAGTTAAGATAATTTTAAAACTAATCTAGTAAATAGAGCCTATTTGCAATAATCAAACTCTAATTAATTTTGTTTAATATTTTTATAACAACAATAAACTAATTATTACCCCCTTATTTGTTTCAATCGCACTAAAAATATGATTATCAGGGCTAATTCACAGATTATTATACCATATACAATCAAAAAACAACTCTTAAAATTATTTTAATTTTAAGAGTTGTTTTCAAAATTATTTTTTTTGTTTAATAAATTAGCACAACAATTAAACACAAACACTATGAAAAAAACATTAAAATTAACAGTAGTTGCCTTTATCGCAATGGCAACATTCTCATGTAGCAATGACAACAACAACTCAATTGTCATTCCGCCGAATAATACCATAACTGGAATTGCTTCCAGAAATTCCGACCTAAGTATTTTAGTGCAAGCTCTTTCAAGGGCAGATTTGGCTGCAGCACTTCAAGGTTCTGGACCATTTACAGTATTTGCCCCAACAAATGCTGCCTTCACTCAATTTTTGGACGACAATAATTTTGCTACTTTAGACGATGTGCCCTTAGCCGCGCTTAAGGAAGTTCTGTTAAACCACGTTGTGAGCGGAGCCGTAACTTCTTCCGATTTAACAACGGGATATGTCAATACACTAGCGAAAGGTCCGGCTTCAGCGACCAATACGTTGAGCCTGTATGTAAATACTGCTGCAGGTGTCAAATTAAATGGTGTTTCAAACGTTACCACAGCCGATATCATTGCTTCCAATGGTGTAATTCATATCGTAGATGCTGTAATTGGATTACCGACAATAGTAACCCACGCTACAGCCAATGCTAATTTCAGCTCTTTAGTGGGCGCATTAACAAGTGCCGGTCAACCTGATTTTGTTAGCATATTATCTGGAACTGGACCTTTTACCGTTTTTGCTCCAACAAATGATGCTTTTACATCCTTGAACGCAGAGTTAGCGCCTGGTGGAATTGCAAGTGTTTCTGCTTCTAATTTAACCAAAGTGTTACAATATCACGTGGTAAGTGGAAATATTTTAGCAGGAGATTTAACAGATGGGCAAATAGTTAATACGCTCCAAACACCGCAGACTTTTACTGTTAACCTTACAGATGGTGCCAAAATAAAAGATGTAAACAACAGAACATCAAATATAATTGCTACTGATGTTCAATGTTCTAATGGTGTCATTCACGTACTCGATAAAGTATTGCTGCCAGCGTTTTAATTCCATTTTTTTAATAAAAAAAAGAGGATGTTTTGCATCCTCTTTTTTTATTCGTCCAACAATCGTTGCAATTGCGTCTTTTCTCGAATGGGTAGTTCGCCTCGGATTTTTATAAAAATGTCCCGATATTTTTGATTTTTCATAAGTGTCCTAATGTTATCTTTTGAAAACTTTACAAACTGCCAGCGATGATTTCCCATCCCATAAACCAAACTTCTTAAAACATCTTCCGTGTAGATTTCTAAATTTAAAAGCCTCTCTAACGCATGTTGTTGCAAGGTTGAATCATAATTTGTTCCAGTATAACTGAGCAGTTGCAAATAAATTTTTAATTGAACTTTTTGGTCGGTCGTACTTAAAAAAGCCAAATACAAATGTGTCAATTTCAAGTTCTTATCTTGAAAACCAACCCAATCCTTCGTCAATTCAATGTACCTTTTCTGATGTTCCGGAAATTGCTTCCACAAAGTCATCAAAGCGATTTCTTGGGTTTCATACGATTTATCAAACAAAAGCTTTTCGTACTTGGTTCGGAAACTTTCTGGCATACTACTAACTGAATTAGCGACTGCTTGCCTCACATGCAAATCATTAACATTGGTAGCGGCAATCAAAATAGGCTCCCGAATTTCAAAAGGATAAGAAATCAACTGAAATAATACCAATTGCTTAATCGGAAAATATGCTTCTCCATAGATAATTTTCAGTAACTCGGCTTTATCTTCTATTGGCCTCAACGGGTGATCGCGCAACTGAACATATTGTTTTATAAAATCATTTTTCAAAAGCAACGCATCGGCTTCCGCTTCAGGAAATACAGTTCCTTCCAACCATTTCTTTCTAAAAGAAGCAGTATCAAAATCAGCCACCAAAGCCACTTCCGCTAAAAAATCATCAGTCGTAACATTTTGATATTGATATTTACTCAAATACTGTTGGACCGCTAAATTAAATTTCTCTCTTCCAATAGTTTCCCGCAAAACATGCAGCGCCCACGCACCTTTTTGATAAAAAGATAACGAACTCGCTTTTTCATTCAAAATCGGAATCGTATCGGTTTTGGAAGCGTCCATTATTTGCCTTGAAGTAGTGTATAATTTATTGTAAAAATAATCATCTCCGTACACGCTACGTTCCGCCAACAATGCATAATAAGTGGCAAAACCCTCTTGTAGCCAATGGTCTTTTCCAGATTTTGCGGTCACTAAATCACCAAACCATTGATGCGCCAGTTCATGGGCATTCACGTTCAAATAATTACGATCAAAATAACCAACACTATCAACAACAAAGTCTCTTGAGAACAGAGTTGAGGAAGTATTCTCCATGCCGGCATATAAAAAATCTCGAACCGGAATTTGGCGGTAAATGCCCCACGGATAAGGAACTCCAATTTCCTTCTCTAGGTAATCAAAGACCTTTCGACTGTCGCGATAAGTGGGCTCTACCCTACTGCTATCTTCTTTTTCATAATAAAATTCTAATGGAATTTCAGATGTTGCAGTTTGTTTTAGCATCTGAAAATGACCAATCGCCAACATCACTAAATAACTACTCATTGGCTTTTCCATGGCATACTGCCACGAAATATTGTCTCCCGAATTGACTTTCTTAATTAATAGGCCATTCGAAATCACTTCAAAACTCTTCTGGAACGTAATATTCAAGCTAAACACTACTTTTTCATTCACATCATCAAAACTAGGCAACCAATTCGAAGTGTATTTGCCTTGACCCTGCGTCCAGATTTGTCCTTGTACTTCTTCGGGGGTGTCCATCTCTTTAGTAAAATCCCAATTGACGAAATATAAGGCTTGGGTTGGAAACGCTTCATAAGTGAAAGTCACCGTATTTTCTCCTTTTTTAAATCCTTCAAAGAGTAGCAATTGCTTTTTGCTTTCTTTGTAATGAACCTCTTTTTTATTAATTTTCACATCCGAAAAAACCATCTTTTGGGCATCGATTCGGATCGTGTCAATCACATTTTTAACTTCAAAAGTATAAGTCATTTGTCCTACTACATTGCGTTTTACAGGATTAATTTCAAGACTGGCATGCGCCGTTTTAAAATCGACAGATTGCGACTGTTGCCCAAAAATAACCGTCGACATCAATAAAAAATAAAAATAAAACTTCATGTACAATTCGTTTTAAGAATGACACAAAGATACTGAGAGTTTGTTCAAATAGTTTATATAAAAAAGTCCGACTCTTTTAAAATTACCAATTAAGAACTATCTTCGTGACACTAATAATTTCCATATTGAAATTTGATTTCTAAGCCATGTCCGATTTGCTACAAACTCCGATCGAATACCTCAAAGGCGTTGGCCCCACCCGTGGTGCTTTGCTTCGAAAAGAATTGGGCATCCACAAATATGACTCCTTACTCAACTTTTTCCCCAACCGCTACATCGACCGAACTCGCTATTACAAAGTCAATGAATTGCAAAACAATGCCTCAGAAGTGCAGCTTATTGGTAAGATCATTCATTTTAAAACCGTAGAGCAAAAAAGAGGAAGTAGACTAGTCGCGAGTTTTACAGACGGCACCACCACCATGGAACTCGTATGGTTTCAGGGTCAAAAATGGATTCGAGACAGTTTACAACTCAACGTGCCGATCGTAATTTTTGGTAAATGCACATCGTTCAACAATGTTTTTCAAATGGCGCATCCCGAAATGGAGCTCTTAACCGAACACGAACAAAGTCTGCGATCTGCCATGCAACCTGTTTATCCATCTACCGAAACCTTGACCAATCGAGGGATTTCTAGTCGCACCATCAACAAACTAATGCAACAGTTGTTTTTGGAAACGCAGGCTTCTTTTTCTGAAACGTTACCGAATTATCTGATTGCCGAACTAAAATTAATCTCCAAAAAAGACGCCTTATTCAACATTCATTTTCCTAAAAGTCCAGAGCTTTTGGCGAAAGCACAATTCCGATTAAAGTTTGAAGAACTGTTTTTCATCCAGCTTCAACTCATCACCAAAAACCTCATCCGAAAACATAAAATCAAAGGCCATCCGTTCACGACAGTTGGCGATAATTTCAATTCCTTTTTCCAAAATCATTTGCCATTCGATTTAACTAATGCGCAAAAACGAGTGCTCAAAGAAATCAGAAACGACATGGGAAATCCGGCACAAATGAACCGTTTGTTGCAAGGCGATGTGGGTTCCGGAAAAACCATTGTGGCTTTTATGAGCATGCTTTTGGCATTAGATAACGGCTTCCAATCGTGCTTAATGGCGCCCACTGAAATCTTAGCCAACCAACATTTTTTTGGACTGAATGAACTAGCTAAAGCACTCAACATCAACATAAAAATCCTAACGGGTTCCACCAAAACTGCAGAAAGAAAAATCATTCACGAAGGTCTAGAAGACGGCAGTTTGCACATCCTTATTGGAACACACGCTCTACTCGAGGACAAAGTGAAATTTCAAAATTTAGGGTTAGCGATTATTGACGAACAACACCGGTTTGGCGTAGAACAACGTTCTAAATTGTGGAAAAAAAATACGATTCCGCCCCACGTTTTAGTAATGACTGCAACACCAATTCCAAGAACTTTGGCGATGAGTTTGTATGGCGATTTGGATATTTCCGTTATCGACGAATTACCGCCCGGACGAAAGCCTATTCAAACCGTGCATCGCTTTGATTCGAACCGATTGAAAGTATGGAAATTCATTCGCGATGAAATTGCCAAAGGCCGCCAAATCTATATTGTATATCCGTTAATTCAAGAATCTGAAAAAATGGATTTCAAAGATTTGATGGACGGCTATGAAAGTATTTCGCGCGATTTCCCTTTACCGCACTACGCGATTTCAATAGTACACGGCAAAATGAAACCCGCTGAAAAAGATGCCGAAATGAAACGTTTTTCAGAAGGCAAAACTAACATTATGGTCGCAACCACTGTGATTGAAGTTGGAGTCAATATTCCGAATGCCAGTGTCATGATTATTGAAAGTGCCGAGCGTTTTGGCCTGTCTCAATTGCACCAATTGCGTGGTCGTGTTGGTCGTGGCGCCGAGCAAAGTTATTGCATCTTAATGACGTCGCACAAACTCTCGAACGACAGCAAAACGCGAATGGAAACCATGTGCCGTACCAATGATGGATTCGAAATAGCGGAAGTCGATTTGAAATTGCGTGGCCCCGGCGATTTGATGGGAACCCAACAAAGCGGTGTCTTAAATTTGCAAATTGCCGATATTGTTCGCGATAGAGACATTCTGATGCTCGCTCGAAATTATGCTGTGACCTTATTAAAAGAAGATGCTTCGATGGTGAAACCCGAACACGCCACTTTGCGAGCCACTTTCATCGAATTATCAAAGAAAAAAAATATTTGGAATTACATTAGCTAGAGGCTCTTTCTCTGAAAAAAAGTGCTTCTTCAACGTTAAAAAAAAATAAACTTTAGAAGATTCCACATTGTAAAACCTAAATTTGCTTCACCTCTTTACTAGGTTGCCTTTACTTATCTTTTTGCTATGAAAATAAAACATATTGTATACACACTTTTGATTCTGGGTTTCGGATCCTTTATCGGCTACCGAATCATTCAAAACAAAAACAAAGACGCCGATTCCAAAGACAAAGGCGGTAAAAATAAAACCACACACGTTGCTGGAATCTTAGTAAAACCTCAAACTTTCAACAATAATATTGCGCTTTCGGGTTCTATCGAAGCCAATGAACAAGTGGAAATTCGAAGCGAGATTTCAGGAATTGTGGAAAGCATTTATTTCCAAGAAGGCAGCAATGTCACGAAAGGGCAAGTCCTCTTCAAAGTCAATGACATTGAACTTCGAGCCCAATTAGGACAAGCCAAAACCAAGGAAGGATTGGCTTCTGAAAACGAACGACGCGCCAAACTATTACTTCAAAAAGAAGCCATTAGTCAAGAAGAATATGATGTGGCTCGTGCCGACTTGAAATCAGCCCAAGCACAAAGTCAATTAATTCAGGCACAAATTGGAAAAACAGCAGTCAAAGCGCCGTTCTCTGGCAAAATTGGATTGCGATCGATTTCTCCTGGGACTTATATTTCTCCCAGTGTTTTTGTGGCAAATTTGGTCAATACCAGCAAACTAAAAATCACTTTTTCTATTCCAGAAAAATACGCCAACGAAGTAAAACCAAATACCAATATTTCTTTTGCGGTAGCGGGTTCATCAGAAAAATATACTGCGAAAATCTACGCCATTGAACCCGGAATTCAAGTCAACACCCGAACGCTACAAGTGCGAGCCATCGCCGACAATAAAGATGGCAAATTACTACCCGGAACTTTCGCCGATGTTGATTTGCCTTTAGCTATTATCAAAGACGCTGTTGTGGTTCCAACCGAAGCTATCGTTCCCGTTCAAAATGGTAAAAAAGTATTTGTTTCCTCTAACGGCAAAGTGAAAGAAGTGATGGTGGAAACCGCTACAAGAACAGACGCTTCGATATTGGTACTTTCTGGTTTAAAAGCCGGCGACACATTAATTACATCAGGTGTTATGTCCTTGAAAGCGGATGCTCCGGTAAAAGTAAAAGTCAAATAGATTTCTGAATCGCCTCGTCAATTGTAAATCGCATATCCAAAATCCAAAATGAGTCTATCCACCATAAGTATCAAACGCCCGGTTTTAACCATCGTACTCAACTTGACCATTATCTTGTTTGGCATTATTGGCTACACTTTCTTGGGCGTTCGAGAATTTCCTTCGATTGATCCGGCACAAATTTCGATTCGGACTGATTATGCGGGTGCCAATTCGGATATCATCGAATCGCAAATCACGGAACCTATTGAAAAAGCCATCAACTCCATTGACGGTATTAAAAACATTACTTCCTCGAGCGTTCAAGGAACAAGCAATATTACCGTAGAGTTCAATTTGAATAAAGATCTTGAAACGGCTGCCAATGATGTTAGAGATAAGGTAGCTTTGGCGGCCAAAAATTTACCAAAAGATATTGATGCGCCGCCAGTTGTTTCAAAAGCCGATGCGAATGCCGATGCGATTATTTCGATGACAATTCAGAGCGATACGCGAAATTCTCTGGAGTTGAGTGATTATGCGGAAAATGTTATCGGACCGCGATTGGAAACCATTCCTGGCGTAAGCGGTATTCAAATATGGGGGCAAAAGAAATACGCCATGCGGTTGTGGATTGATCCTATAAAATTGGCGTCTTACGGTTGCACCGTTTCTGATGTTAAAAATGCTTTGAACCAGCAAAACGTTGAACTGCCTTCTGGAAAATTAACCGGAAACAATACGGAACTGACGGTGAAAACGGTCGGGAATCTTTCTAAACCCGAACAATTCAACAATCTTATTATCAAAAGTGATGGCGAAAAGACAGTTCGTTTTAGCGATGTGGGTTCCGCAGCTTTAGGTCCAGAAAATATTGAAACGCAGATGTCGCAATCGGGTTTGCCTTTGGTGGGTGTAGCTATTGTTCCGCTTCCTGGTGCGAATTATCTCGATATCTCCAAAGAATTCTACAAAAAATTTGACGTCCTTCAGAAGGAATTACCGAAAGATATCAAACTGAACATCGCTATTGACAACACGCTTTTCGTTAAAAAATCGGTGTTGGAAGTAGCGGAAACTTTAGGAATTTCATTGCTATTGGTCATTTTAATCATTTACTTATTTTTTAGAGATTGGGCGATTGCATTCCGACCTTTAATTGACATTCCTGTTTCGTTAATTGCAACGTTCTTTATCATGTGGCTTTTCGGATTCTCTATTAATGTCTTGACATTATTAGCGATTGTGCTTGCCACAGGTTTGGTAGTTGATGACGGAATTGTGGTCACCGAAAACATTTTCAAAAAAGTCGAAGAAGGCATGTCGCCCATTGAAGCAGCCATCAAAGGGTCGAATGAGATCTTCTTTGCCGTAATTTCCATTTCCATCACCTTGGCTGCGGTATTTTTACCCGTGATTTTCTTAGATGGATTTGTAGGCCGCTTGTTCCGAGAATTTGGGGTCGTCATTGGCGCAGCGGTATTAATCTCGGCCTTCGTTTCGCTGACCTTAACACCAATGTTAAATGCTTATTTGATGAAAGGTGGCGAACAAAAGAAATCGAAATTCTATCTTTTAACCGAACCCTTTTTCTTAAAAATCAATAGCACTTATGCTAGTGCCTTAGCTAGTTTTATGAAACGAAAATGGTTGAGTTTTCCCATTCTGATAGTGTGTTTCGGATTGATTTATTTGTTCTTCAACATCCTACAAAAAGAAACGGCGCCGTACGACGATCGAAGCGGCTTGATGTTAACTACCACAACAGCAGAAGGTTCTTCCTACGAATATACCAATCGGTTCATGCAAGAACTGTCGCGCTTAATCGACGACTCCATTCCAGAGAAAAAAGTGAGCTTAATCATAACAGCTCCTGGTTTTAATGCTTCAGCAACCAATAGCGGACGCGTTCGAATATCGTTAGTAGAACCTAGTCAGCGAACTCAAACTCAAAAAGAAATTGCGGAGAAGCTCACCAAATGGACCAAAAAATATCCCGAAGCCAAGACATCGGTGATGGAACAGCCCACTATTGCCGTGAATAAAAGAGGTGGTTTGCCGATTCAATACATTATTCAAGCGCCGAATTTTGAAAAATTGCAGGAGAAAATTCCACAATTCATGGAGGAAGCAGCCAAAGATCCGACTTTTGCCATTACCGATGTGAATTTGAAATTCAACAAACCCGAAATCAACGTCACCATCGATCGAGAAAAAGCCGAAAGTTTAGGAATTTCAGTTTTGGATATTGCGCAAACCTTGCAACTTTCTTTTAGTGGCCAAAGATTCGGCTATTTTATGAGGAATGGAAAACAATACCAAGTCATAGGGCAGTTCGATCAAAAAGACCGTGCGAAACCTTTGGATTTAACGTCCATTTTTGTTCGAAATAACAAAGGCGATTTGATTCAAATGGACAATGTGGTTAGCATTTCTGAAAAAAGCAATCCGCCACAATTGTACCACAACAATCGCAACATGTCGGCGACCGTTTCCGCAGGATTGGCGCCTGGAAAAAGCATTAGCGACGGAATTGACGCCATGAACCGCATCAAAGCTAAAGTGCTTGACGATACGTTTACAACCGATTTGGGTGGCGAATCTCGAGATTTTGTAGAAAGTAGTTCCAATACTTCCTTTGCTTTTGGATTGGCATTATTGTTAATCTTCTTGATCTTGTCCGCACAGTTTGAAAGTTTTATCGATCCGTTTATTATCATTTTAACTGTTCCGATGGCGGTAGCTGGGGCACTTTTCTCGCTTTGGTTGTTCGATCAAACTTGGAATATTTTTAGTCAAATTGGAACCGTAATGCTAATTGGATTGGTCACAAAAAATGGAATATTAATTGTCGAATTTGCGAATCAATTGCGGGAACAAGGCAAACCCAAATTAGAAGCCATTTTGGAAGCTGCCGAAGCCCGACTTCGTCCGATATTAATGACCAGTTTAGCGATTTCGTTAGGCGCATTGCCAATTGCCTTGTCGCTTGGAGCCGCTTCAACGAGTCGGATTGGAATGGGTGTTGTGATCGTTGGCGGGACTTTATTCTCACTAGTATTGACGTTGTTCGTAATCCCAGCGATGTATTTGATGTGGTCGAAAGCGCGAAAACACCATCCTGAATTTGACCATTTGGAAGCATTTGAAAAACAATCGAATTAGTATGAAATCAAAACAAATTGGAATCAACCTACTGCTGTTTTTGTTGTGCTTCTGGAACATGAACGCACAAGAAACGCTGACGTTGGAAGATGTCGTAAAAATAGGATTGGACAACAATTACGAAATTAAAATCTCCAAAAATAACTTAAAAATGGATCAAGCCAATGTTAGTATTGGCAATGCTGGAATGCTACCGAAAGTTACCGCTTCTGTTGTGGATAATAACGGAATTCAAAACATGTCGCAAACCCGAACGGATGGCACAGTGAATTCGTTAGACAATGCTAAGAATAGCAGTTTAAATTATGGTGTTGGATTTGATTGGACGCTATTTGATGGCTTTAAAATGTATGCCAAACTTGACCAATTTAAAGCTTTACAGAAGTTGGGTGAAGCAAATCTAAAGCAAACCATTCTAACCAAAATCAGTACAATTCATAATATTTATTACGATTTGGTGCAGCAGCAGCAACAACTCAATGCGCTCGATTCCACGATTGTGATTTCAAAACAACGGTTGGCTTTGGCACAAAATCGCTACACGATTGGAAAAGCTTCGAAGTTGGAAGTCTTAAATGCGCAAGTCGATTTGAATACCGATACCACTTCCCTATTGCGTCAAAAAGAATTGTTGGCAAATACCAAAATTGCGTTGAACCAACAACTCGCTCGCGACACGAAATTGGATTTTAAAGTCGCTGATGTGATTCAAGTCGATACCAAATTGGAATTGCCCAAACTCACCGTGTTAGCGTTTCAACAAAATCCGGAATTGGAAGCACTGGTGATCAATAAACAAATTTCGGAATTGCAATTGAAACAAATCAAAGGCGCGCGTTATCCTTCGGTAAAAGTAACTTCGGGCTATACTTTTGCGGAAACCCATTCGAGCTTAGGATTTACCACACAAACTTCCTCACGCGGATTGAATTACGGTTTTAGCGCTTCCTTAAATTTGTTCGATGGCTTTTCGCAACACCGAACAGAGAAGATTGCTTCACTGGCCATAGAGAATTCTAAAATTGCGATTGATCAACAACATAAGGCTTTGGAAAGTCAATTGAACTCGGCTTTTCAAACCTATTTGACCAACATCGAATTGATTGCTTTGGAAGCCAAAAACGAAGCGATTGCGAAACAAAACCTAGACATTACTTTAGATAAATTTAAAATTGGAACAATCACTACCTTGGAATTTAGAACCGCGCAATTGAATTACTTAACGGCGAAAGTGCGGTACAATGATGCGAAATTTCAAGCGAAATTATCGGAGATTGGGTTGAAAGAATTGGCTGGAAATCTGACTTTTTAATTTAAATTTGTCCTTACAACTTTCAGAAAAATGATATCCTACAACACTAAAGATTGGTTTACCTTCATCTTCCGATTTCATAAAGCGGACACGTTTCGGACCTTGTTTCCAATTATGGTGGCGATTGGTGCTTATGCTGGAATCATTGGCTATTTGGAAGTAGGATATTGGAAATTATCGGAAGACAATTATGTGAAGAACATTACCATCATGCACGGTATGTTGGGTTTTGTGATTTCATTATTGTTGGTTTTCAGAACCAATACGGCTTACGATCGTTGGTGGGAAGGTCGGAAAATGTGGGGCGCGTTGGTGAACAATAGTCGGAATTTAGCTTTGAAATTAGCAGTGCTCTTACCCGACGAAAAAGACCGGCATTTTTTTCGAAAGATGATTCCGCGTTATGCGCATATTTTGCACCAACACCTCAACAACGACGATACTAGCAAACAACTTTTTGAGGATGTCGATTTAGAAATCGATCATCACAAACACCAACCCAATCAAGTAGCCAAACTATTGTTTCAAAAAGTCAATGAGTTGTATGTTTCGAAGAAAATCACTGGCGACCAATTGATTATTTTGAATTCGGAAGTGCAGTCGTTTACCGATATTTGTGGCGCTTGTGAACGCATTAAAAACACACCCATTCCCTACTCGTATAGCGCTTTCATTAAGAAATTCATTTTCTTTTATGTGATGACGTTGCCGTTTGGTTATGCTTTTAGTTTGGGATATTTCACGGCACCGGTGGTGGTTTTTATATTTTATGTTTTGGCGAGTTTGGAATTGATTGCCGAAGAAATTGAAGATCCTTTTGGAGGCGATGCCAATGATTTGCCCACAAAAAAAATCGCCGATAACATCCAAAAACATGTAGAAGAGTTGTTGCCCTAGCCCGGATAGCAGCGGTATCTCGCGGTTTAGAAAAACACAGCGCTAGCTGAAGTTTTTGTTAACCGGGAATTTAGCGTATAGCCGGAAACAGCTCCTAAAAAAAGTCCCCATTCGCTTGCTAATTTCCAAGATATTTCACTACATTTAAAACTTACTTTTGAAAGTGTAGCCACTATGAATCAACACCGTGCTTTTATCCAACCACCGCATTTATCGAATGAAAAATCGTTGAAAACCTTGGTCGAAAACCGAACCGTTTACTCGTTAAATCATTGCGAATTGAATTTGTTTGAAACGTATGAAGCCTCGGCATTGGTTCCGTTAAAATTCAATGATTTGGTGGTCACTAGCATGTTGCGCGGGAAGAAAGTGATGCATTTGTTTGACGATCCCGGTTTTGATTATTTGCCAGGTGAAACGGTGGTGATTCCATCGAATGTGGAAATGAAAATTGATTTTCCGGAAGCAACTAAAAACAATCCGACGCAATGTTTGGCTTTGGCGATTGACCAAGTGAAGATTTCGGACACGTTGCATTTTTTGAATGAGCGGTATCCTAAAGAAGGGAACTCGCAATTTTGGCAATTGAATTATCAGAATTACTTTTTTTACAACAATGTTGAATTGGCAGCTACGATTAATAAATTAATAAAAGAATGTACGAGCACTTCCATCACTAAAGATGCTTTGGCGGATTTGACTTTGCAAGAATTGCTGATTCGAATCATTCAAACGCAAACGGCGAAAGCTATTGATGACGGACAGTTTTCGGATCCTAAAAATCCGATTACGCCAGTGGTAGAATTCATCCGAATGAACCTGAAAGAGAATATTAGTTTGAAAAATTTGAGCGACAAGGCGTGCATGAGCTCGACCTCTTTTTATCGTTTTTTCAAACGAGAGTTGGGCATGAGTCCGATTGAATTCATCATCAAAGAGAAATTGAAATGCGCTAAAAAGTTGCTGAAAAATCCTTCCATTCACATCAACGAAGTATGCTATTTATCAGGATTTGAAGATTGCAATTACTTCATTCGGTTGTTTAAAAAATACGAAGGCATCACGCCGAAGCAATACCAGTTGTTGTATGTGAATTAGTCTTCTAGAAAATGAAGCGGACTTAAATCTTCCAGCTCTTCGGTTGTAAACATTCTGGATTGGGTTAAGAATCGAAGTCCCATGGGTATTTCTAATGAAAAACTGGAGCCTCTTCCTTCCACGACGTGAATGGTTAAATGGGTAAATTTCCAATATTCGAATTGGTCTTTGCTCATCCAGAATTCGCAGGCTTCTATGCTTCCCAGACAAACATCACTTTGACCAATTTTGAAATCGCCTTTTTCGAAGCACATGGGTTGTGAACCGTCGCAACAACCGCCGCTTTGGTGAAACATAAGATCGCCGTATTTTGCTTTCAGTTTTGAAATTAAATCGGCTGCTTCAGGTGTTACAGAAACTCTTGCTATCATTTTTATTACTTTAAAATAAAACCCAACATGCAAAGCACATGCTGGGTTTATAAACAACAAATTAAAACATTTTAAAAGAAACCTAATTTATTTTTATCGTAAGAAATCAACATATTTTTCACTTGACGGTAATGGTCGAGCATCATTTTGTGATTTTCTCTACCAAAGCCCGATTTTTTGTATCCTCCGAACGGTGCGTGCGCTGGATAAGCATGATAACTGTTGACCCAAACTCTACCCGCTTGAATCGCTCGTGGCACTTGATAAATTTCGTGTGCATCGCGTGTCCATACTCCAGAGCCTAATCCGTAAAGCGTGTCGTTGGCAATTTCAATGGCTTCTTCAACGGTTTTGAAAGTGGTAACACAAAGTACGGGGCCAAAAATTTCTTCTTGAAACACTCTCATTTTGTTATTTCCTTTAAAAACAGTAGGCTGAATGTAATAGCCACCAGCTAATTCTCCGTCTAAATGGTTAACTTCTCCACCAATTAAAACTTCGGCACCTTCTTCTTTTCCGATTTTTAAATAGGATTGAATTTTCTCATATTGATCGTTGGATGCTTGAGCGCCCATCATGACGGTTCCGTCTAAAGGATGACCGACTTTGATGGCTTTGATACGCTCTAGGATTCTCGGCATTAATTTATCATAAATATCCTCTTGGATTAACAATCGGGACGGACAAGTACAAATTTCACCTTGATTTAAAGCGAACATTACCGCACCTTCAATGGCTTTGTCGAAGAAAGCATCGTCGGCATCGGCTACTGAAGAAAAGAAAATATTGGGAGATTTCCCGCCCAATTCCATGGTTACTGGAATTAAGTTTTCAGAAGCATATTGCATGATCAAACGTCCCGTTGTGGTTTCACCGGTAAACGAAACTTTGGCGACACGATCCGATTGTGCTAAAGGTTTTCCGGCTTCTAAACCAAAACCTGTTACAATATTTAAAACGCCTGGTGGTAAAATATCTTGGATTAATTCCATTAAAACCATGATGGAGGTTGGCGTTTGTTCAGCAGGTTTTACTACACAACAATTCCCAGCAGCTAAGGCAGGTGCGATTTTCCAAGTAGCCATTAGAAGTGGAAAATTCCAAGGAATAATTTGACCAACAACCCCTAAAGGTTCGCTCAAACAAATGCTTACGGTATTTTCATCGTGTTCGGAAATGCTTCCTTCCTCGGCACGAATCACGCCTGCAAAATAGCGAAAGTGATCGATCACTAGCGGTAGATCGGCAGCTCTGGTTTCTCGGATGGCTTTGCCGTTGTCAATGGTTTCAACTATCGCCAAATATTCTAAATTCTCTTCAATAACATTGGCAATTTTATTTAGAAGATTGCTACGATGCGCTGCTGACGTTTTCCCCCAAGTTTTGAAGGCTTCGTGAGCGGCATCTAATGCCAAATTCACGTCGGCTTTTGTTGATCTTGCGGCTTGCGTAAACACTTTCCCGTCAATGGGTGAAATGTTGTCGAAATATTCTCCTGAGACTGGCGGCACGAATTTTCCACCGATAAAATTGTCATACTTTACCTTAAATTCAGGTCTTTGCACTATGGTACTCATACTTTTTTTAGTTTAAATGGTTTGCTCAAAATTACTTTCCTAGTATCGATTTGAATAGCACAATTCGTTCAAGTAGTAGCATTAAATTTTCACATCCTTTTTTTTAACGTTATTTTTTTAACTAATTCTTAAATTCAATTCAATAAAATTGCCGAATTCTTAGTTTAAAAAACAATTTCTAAGAATATATGCTTTCACAAAAAACCAAAAAAATAGTTTCCTACTGCAAGTCGCAATCCTTATATTTGCAACCTTATTTAAGAAGAATAGTATCCTATGAAAATTTCGTACAACTGGTTAAAACAATTCATTAAAATCGATTGGAAATCTGATGAAACTGCGGCATTACTGACCGATTTAGGATTGGAAGTAGAAATCGTTGAAAAATACCAATCCGTAAAAGGCGGACTTGAAGGAATTGTGGTGGGTCATGTTTTGACTTGTGTGCAGCATCCTAATGCCGACCGGTTGAAAGTAACTACGGTTGATTTAGGGGATGGAATTCCAGTGCAAATTGTATGTGGCGCCAGCAATGTAGCTGCTGGACAAAAAGTTCCTGTGGCTACTATCGGAACAACGTTGTACGACAAAGAAGGAAATTCATTTGTGATTAAAAAAGGAAAAATACGCGACGAGGAAAGCCATGGAATGATTTGCGCTGAAGACGAAATTGGATTGGGAACCAGCCACGAAGGCATTATGGTTTTGGATGCATCGTTGAAACCGGGAACTTCCGTTGCTAAAGTTTTTAAAATAGAAAATGACGAAATCTTTGAAATCGGATTGACACCGAATCGTGCCGATGCTATGAGTCATCTGGGAACGGCCAGGGATTTAAGAGCGGGAATGATTCAAAGTGGTATTAATGTGGAATTGATTACGCCTTCGGTTAGTAATTTTAGAGTCGATAAAAGAACTTTGAAGATTGACGTTAAGATTGACAATGCCAAATTAGCTCCAAGATATTGTGGTGTTACAATTTCTGGAATCACTGTAAAACCATCTCCGGAATGGTTGCAAAACCGTTTGAAATCGATTGGGTTGAATCCGAAAAACAATATTGTTGATGTTACGAATTACGTTTTGCATGAATTAGGACAACCCTTGCATGCCTTCGATGCTTCTAAAATCAATGGGAAAGTTGTCGTAAAAACGTTGCCTGCTGGAACTAAGTTTACCACATTAGACGATATTGAGCGCACCTTAAACGAAGAGGATTTGATGATTTGTGATGATAAGGGACCGATGTGTATCGCTGGTGTTTTTGGCGGAAAAAATTCGGGTGTTACGGAACATACGACTAACATCTTTTTGGAAAGTGCTTACTTCAATCCGGTGAGCATTCGGAAAACAGCGAAACGCCATTCCTTAAGTACCGATGCATCCTTCCGTTTTGAAAGAGGTATCGATCCAACCATCACAGAATACGCTTTAAAACGAGCCGCTTTGTTGATTCAAGAAGTGGCTGGCGGTGAAATAACATCGGATGTAGTTGACATTTATCCGAAAAAAATAGAAGATTTCCCTGTCTTTTTAAATTATGCTAAAACGGCGAAACTTGTCGGACAAGAACTTTCGAAAGAAATCATTAAAAAGATTTTGGCTTCGTTAGACATCAAGGTAAACAGTGTTACCGATGCTGGTTTAGGATTAATTATTCCCGCTTATCGTGTCGACGTGCAACGCGAAATTGATGTCATCGAAGAAATACTTCGAGTATATGGTTACAACAATATTGGTTTCACTAAGAAGCTCAATGCGACGGTTTCCAATTCGGCTCGAACTGAAGATTATAAAATCCAAAATATTATTGGTACGCAATTGAATTCGTTAGGATTTCATGAAATGATGGCTAATTCGTTGACATCGCCTGACTATGTAGCGCTTTCCGACATGTTGAAGGAAGAACATAACGTAACGATGCTGAATCCTTTAAGTAGCGATTTATCAACGATGAGACAATCCTTATTGTTTTCAGGATTAGAGGCGATTTCTTATAATATTAACAGAAAGAATTCTGATTTGAGACTGTTTGAATTTGGAAAATCATATCATAAATTCGAATCGGGTTACGAAGAATTAAAACATTTGACGGTTTTTCTGTCGGGGAATCGCACCCATGAAAACTGGACAAATGGTCAAAAACCTACGGATTTCTTTTTATTTAAAGGCTATATTGATGCCATTCTCTCGAGATTGGGCATTGAAAAAATTAAGGCAGAGCCTGTTACGTCCGATCTATTTGCAGAAGGAATTGCTTTTGTCGTTGGCGAAGAAACCTTAGTAAGTTTTGGTACGGTTCGGAAAAATATATTGAAACACTTCGATATTAAGCAAGAAGTTTTTTACGCTGATTTCAATTGGAATTTGGTTTTAAAAATACTGAACAACAAAATAAAATTTACCGAAATTCCAAAATACCCGGAAGTTCGTAGAGATTTAGCGTTACTTTTAGACGAAAACATTGCTTTTGATTCTGTTTATAAAATTGCTCGTCAAAGTGAAAAGTCGTTGTTGAAAAACATTCAACTTTTTGATGTTTATACGGGCGATCGATTGCCGGAAGGAAAAAAATCGTATGCGGTAAGTTTTACATTGCAGGATCATTCCAAAACTTTGACCGACGAACAAATTGAAAAAGTAATGCAAAAATTGCAAAAGAATTTCACGTCCGAATTAGGGGCTATTTTAAGATAAACGCGGATTTAATTCTCAAATAGTCAACGCCATGCAACAACCTAAAGAACGAATATACGCTTTTGATACTTTGAGGACGATCATGGTGCTATTAGGGATTATGCTTCATGCCGCTGCAATTTATTGTGCGACCGATGTTGATCAACCTTCTTCTTTTGTAGATTCGCACAATCATTCCCAGTTTTTTGATTTGTTGGTCGATCTGATTCATACCTTTAGAATGCCGGTTTTCTTTGTGATTTCTGGTTTTTTCACGGCTATGCTTGCTGTTGAAAATGGTTATAAAAAAATGATAACCAATCGTTTGCACCGACTTGTATATCCCTTTCTTGCTGGGGTAATCATTATGATACCGATGTCCATTTACTATATTAACTTATACCAAAACGTACTTCAGCACCCCAACGCTCCTTTTGATATCACCTATAATTATTTGCCTAATATTTTCAATTTAGCCAATATTAGTACTTATCATTTGTGGTTTTTATATTACTTAATTTGTTTTTGCTTTTTGTTTTATATGCTTTCCAATTACGTTGGAAAATGGTTCCCAAATTTTGGATTACGATTGAATTCCTATTTTAATTATATTTTTCATTTGAAAGGGTTGCCGATTATTTTTGCCTTAAAGACTATTTTGTTCCTTGGAATCATGGGTACCATCCGATTGACAACGGTGAGCACTTTTGCAATAAAAGTTCCATTTTTCCTCACCTATCTAACCTTCTTTACATTTGGTTGGTTTTTGTATAAAAACAAACACCGGATGAATACATTTACCAATTCCCCGATTAGCTTAATTCTGGGTGGTTTGCTATTATTTTCGGTGCGTTGGATGCTACTCTTGCTTTATCCAGATTATGAAACGAATGTCCTTTTTTACCTATTATTGATTTGTTATGGCATCTCCATATGGTTATTTATTTACGGATTTCTTGGTGTATTTTTTAAATATTTCAATTTCTATTCATCTGTAGCCAAATACATTTCAGACGGTTCCTACTGGATATATCTCATTCATTTCCCCATACTTCTTTTTATTCAAATTGAGTTGTTGCCCTACAAAGTATCGCCCTTTCTGAAGTTCTTTTTCGGTATGACAGTGACCGTTTTTCTGTCGGTTATCTCCTATAACTATTGTGTTAGAAATACATTTATTGGAAAGTTCCTCAATGGAAAAAAATACCCAAAGGCTTTTTAAAGAAACGCTAACAACCCTACTTTTGAGGAACAGCATTCCTAAAAAATCTCGTTTTATTGGTTGCTATAGAAAAGGAATTTAGTTATATTTGTTAGCTTTTAATATTATTGTAACACACATCTAAATCGAAAGTTTAGATTAAAACTTAAACAAAATGAAATTTAAAACCTTTGTAATTGTTGCCTTTTTGGTTTCCTTAAATTCTTTGTCAGCACAAACTACCTTTGAAAAATGGCCCGCTATTAAAGAATTTCACGAAGTAATGTCGCAAACTTTTCACCCTTCTGAAGAAGGAAATTTACAACCTGTAAAATCCCGTGCAGAAGAATTGATGAACAAAGCTGCTGCCGTATTAAAATCCAATATCCCAGAAGAATTCAAAACAAAATCTATTTTGGCCGCTGCCGAAAAACTCCAACTTCAAAGCAAAACAGTATACAAACTAGTAGAAGCCAAAGCTTCTGATGCTGACATCAAAACCGCGCTATCTGATTTACATGATATTTTTCATGATATTGTCGGACAGTGCGCTGAAAAGAAATAAAAGCAAAAAGCCCAATGAGTTCGTTGGGCTTTTTTATTACACTAAAGTGAAACTGGTTGCTTCACTTTATTCTTAAAAATCTTTTGAACAAATCGCCCTTCCTAAATCTTAATTCTAAAATTATATTTTACCTTTGAGCCTTTCTTAAAAAAAACACTATGGTTTATAAATTCAGAGTTATTCTCGATACTGAAGAAGATATTTTCAGAGATATTGCTATTCTGGAAGACGATTCTCTAGAAGATTTACACAATGCTATCGTTAATGCTTTTGACTTTGACGGTTTAGAATTGGCTTCTTTTTATACTTGTGACAACCAATGGAATCAAGAAGAGGAGATTTCACTTTTTGATACTGGCGATGTGGCCGGTGAGCAAAAAATCATGAGCGATTATCAACTATCGGAAATCCTAAATAAGGAAAATACCAAAATTATTTATGTTTACGATTTTTTAAATATGTGGACGTTTTTGGTGGAGTTAGCCGCTATTGAAGAAATAGCTATCGGAGAAACATATCCGAGCACTCTTTTTTCACACGGTATCATGCCGATGGATGCCCCTGAAAAAGACTTTGAAACCGATATGAAAGACGATATCTATGGGGAATTCGAAGATGATTTAGATCAAGACGATTTGGATATGTTTGATGAAGGCGAGCACTTTGAAGATTTCGGGTTTGAAGAGAATTGGAATTAAAATTTTCAAAAAATAAACAAATAAATACCATTTAAATTATAACCAAGAAGGAAGATTCTTAGCGGCTCTTTTCTCTTGGTTCTTTATTCTAAACAAACAACAAAAAATGATTAATTTATACAATACCCACATCGATAGTCTTTCCATTCATAGAGTGGGAAATAAAAGCCGAAATGAAGCACTATTTTTATCGGAACAACCTTATGGACTGAACGACGAAATTGTACCCTTATTAAAAGAATACTTTTTCAAACCGTTTCGTGAAAAAGAAGAAAATTATTTTCAGTTTGCTCATGAAGTCGATTTAGATTACAACGACATGTATAAATTAACTACTGAGTTGTTCGAGAATCCAAATCAAGCGCACGAAATTTCGAAGAAAATCACGAAACATCTCTTCGAACAATCCAATCACCCTCATATTAAAAACGGGGAAGTTTATGTGACCTATTTGACCAATTTGAATATTGACAATACCGTTGTGGATGCTATTGGGATTTTCAAAAGTGAAATTCAAACCGATTTTCTTCAATTTGAAGAAAAAGGAAGTACTTTGGAAATGATTCTACAACAAGGTATTAACTTGAATAAACTCGACAAAGGCTGCTTGATTTTTAATCACAAGAAGGAAGAAGGTTATAAAATCTTAACCGTAGATAGCAATCGCTATGACGCACGCTATTGGTTAGAGCATTTTCTTTCAGTGGATGCCTTTGAAGATGAAAATTTTATCACCAAGAAATATTTAAAGTTTTGCCAAGGCTTCGCCAAAGATGTGGTGTTTCCTGCGGAAGACAAAAAAGAGGAAGTGATGTTTATGAACCGATCGGTGAATTATTTTGCCAAAAACGATCAGTTTGAAGAAACCAACTTCTTAAATGAAGTTTTAGACAATCCTGATTTGATTCCGGAATTTAAAAACTATAAAGTTGACAAAGGCGAAAAATACAGTATCGAAGACATTACTTCTTTCCCAATCGCTAACTCAGCCGTTTCAGACGCTAGAAAATCAATCAAGAACGTCATCAATTTAGATACTCACATTCAAATTAAAATGGATTTTATCAATCCTGAAAGTGCCGAAAAATATGTAGAAAAAGGTTGGGACGAAGAAAAGCAGATGTACTATTATTTGGTATATTTTAATAAAGAGCAGAAAAGCTAGGGCCTTTCTGACTTTTAAAACGGTTTTGTCTAAGGTATTTCCACGTATTTTTTATTCCTATACCAACTAAATGAGGATTGCATTTTCTTATAAATAATTGAAAATCATTTTCTTATGAAAAATCATTTGTTGTAAGTTTTTTTGGATTTAAATTACAAAATAGTGCTTTTAGTCGATATAATTTGTTGTTAATCAGATTTTTATATACGTTTATAGAAGTCATTAACACCCAAGTTATGGAAAATTCAAAAAACAAACCCGTCTTCTTTGAAACTAAAGTTTGGTGTACTTTTTTTGGTCATCATTTTGTTACTTCTCGAAATGTGACCAATCATTTTAAAGAATTCAAATGCAAACACTGCGGACTCGAATTAACCAATGACGAGAAAGGGCAAAGAACCCATTTAACTCCAGAGCTTCGGGATATTAATGAAACCTTATTTCATTTTTACCAAAAAAGACATCACTTAGTTTAAATAAAAACCCTACAACTATTGGTAACTTTTCCATAACTTGTTCGACTTATTGAAAAATTAAAATTGAACACTTTGGAAACGATTCTTTCGATCACCAACCTCAACAAACGTTTTGGTATACTTCAAGCCGTCAAAAACGTTTCTCTCGAAATACAAAAAGGCAATGTCTATGGAATTTTAGGGCCTAACGGTTCGGGAAAATCTACCACTTTAGGAATCGTTCTGAATGTGGTCAACAAAACTTCGGGCGAGTACCATTGGTTTGAAGGAACAATGCCAACGCACGAAGCGCTAAAACAAGTCGGAGCTATCATTGAAAGGCCCAATTTTTATCCCTACATGACCGCTAAAGAAAATTTAGAATTGGTCTGTAAAATAAAAGAAATTCCTTATTCTAAAGTTCACGAAAAACTGAAATTAGTTGGATTATTAGACCGAGAAAACAGCAAGTTTAGTACTTTTTCTTTAGGTATGAAACAACGTTTAGCGATTGCTTCGGCACTCTTAAATGATCCTGATATTTTAATTCTAGACGAACCTACCAATGGTTTGGACCCGCAAGGAATTCACCAAATTCGCGATATTATTAAGTTGATTGCTTCCCAAGGAACTACTATTCTGTTGGCTTCGCATTTGTTAGATGAAGTCGAAAAAGTGTGTACTCATGTGTTAGTACTCCGAAAAGGAGAAGTACTTTATTCGGGTAGTGTTGACGGAATGTCGGCTAACGAAGGCTTTTTTGAATTGCAAAGTGACCAGCCGGATGTCTTAAAGTCGACGCTAGAAATTCACCCTGCGGTTGAAAAAGTTGTTTCTGAAAATGGAAAACTTCTCGTGTATCTTAAAAAACCATTGGAAGCTAGCGAACTCAATCGATTCTTATTTGAGAAAAACATTGTATTGAATCACTTGGTGAAACGCAAACACAGTCTAGAAGAGCAGTTTTTAGCCTTAACGAAGAATTAATTCCAAAACACTCTAATTCTTAAATTCAAATTCCAAAAAAAAACTAATGAAACGATTACTTGCTATAGAATTACAAAAAATCTGGAAAAACAAAGCCAGTCGAGTCTTAACGTTATCTTATTTCATTCTACTTACATTTATTGCTTTAATAGCTTCGATAAAATTTGATTTAGGTGTTTTTAAAATTCATTTGGCTGAAATGGGAATCTTTAATTTCCCTTTTATCTGGCACTTCAATACTTACATTGCTGCGATTTTGAAATTCTTTTTGGCGATTGTGATTGTCTCAATGATGGCCAACGAATATAGTTACGGCACTTTAAAACAGAATCTAATTGACGGATTGAGTAAAAAAGAGTTCATCCAATCCAAATTCTTGACCGTAATACTTTTTAGTTTTGTGTCGACGATTTTTGTTTTCGTAATGTCACTCATTCTTGGATTTAGTTTTTCTTCCTATACCGAAATAGGAATTGTATTTTCAGATCTTGAATACCTATTGGCGTATTTTGTAAAACTAGTCGGTTTTTTTTCCTTTTGCTTATTCTTAGGAATTTTAGTCAAACGTTCAGCCTTTGCCTTGGGATTTCTATTGGTTTGGAATGTTTTAGAAGGAATCGCCAATGGCATTTTGTCTTTTAAAGTATTTCCGAACAGCAATACCGCTGGCTATATTACACAATTCTTTCCGTTAGAAGCGATGTCTAATCTTATTGTAGAACCTTTTACCAGATTAGCATTAGTAAAAACAATTGGAACTCAAATTGGCGTTCAAAACAGTAAAGATTACTCGGTGCATTGGTACGGAATTCTGATTGTTTTGGCTTGGACTATAATTTTTATGTTATTATCTTACAATTTACTAAAAAAACGAGATTTATAGTATCTTTGCCGATGCTATGTCATTTTTCAAAACACTTTTATCCCTCTTTTTTTTCTGTTGTTTTACGACAGAAGCTATAGCACAATACATTCAAGTTGACGATACTTATACTGCACAGCAATTGGTCGAAAATGTGCTTGTGAATAGCCCTTGTGCCAATGTTTCAAATTTTACAGTTAGCGGAGATTCCTTTAGCCCAGGTCAACAAAGTTATGGTTATTTTAATGCTGGAACTAGCGGTTTTCCATTTGCAAGTGGAATTGTACTAAGCACTTCCCGGGCAAAAAGAACTGAAGGCCCTAATGATAACCTTATCGATGAAGGACTAACCTCGTGGTTAGGCGATGCCGATTTAGAACAAGCATTAAACATTACCAATACCTACAATGCTACTGTTTTAGAATTTGATTTTGTACCCTTGACTAGTAAGATTAGTTTTGAATATCTTTTTGCTTCCGAGGAATATCAAGGTAGTGCGCCATGCCGTTACTCCGACGGGTTTGCATTTCTTTTGAAAAAAGCGAGCGATCCATCACCCTATCAGAACCTAGCTATTATTCCCAACACAACAACGCCAGTTTTGGTCACTAGTGTTCATCCGATTGTGAGTGGAAATAATGGATGCCCTGCTGCGAACGAGACCTATTTTGGTGGCTATAACGGCGCTAATGCTCCGATCAATTTCAACGGCCAAACTGTAGTGATGACAGCGCAGGCAGCTGTTACTCCTGGAATAACTTACCATATTAAGTTGGTCATTGCCGACCATGAAAATATTCGGTACGACTCGGCTATTTTTTTAGGTGCTGGAAGTTTTAAAGTGGGAACTGATCTAGGTCCAAATCAATTGATTGCCACAAACAACCCCATTTGCAACGGCGATACCTATGTGCTAAATGCTACCGAAGCCGGAAGCAATACTTACAAATGGTACCGAAACAACATACTAATTCCAGGCGCTACAAACGCAACGTATACAGTAACTACTGCAGGAATTTATAGCGTTGAAATAGGTTTGGGATCCTCCGCTTGCATAGCAACAGGCCAAGTAACTATAGAGTATGCGCCACCACCCGCTCTTTCCAATACCACTTTAGTTCAGTGTGATGAAAATAATGACGGAAGTACCATTTTTAATTTGACGAAACTTGATAATATTATTAAGAATAACGATACTAGTTTGGGAACCATATACTACTATGAAAATCTATATGATGCGCAAAATCAAATCATCCCAAACGCAATAGCCGCTCCTACTTCCTATCAAAGTATTCCAAAAACGATTTATGCCAGTGTGGGTAATGCTTTTCGATGTGTTGGTGTTGCCGTCGTAACACTGCAAATTTCGAACAATGCTGTCCCAAGTTATCGCGATTATGAAACTTGTGATTTAGATGGTGATAAAGACGGATTTTATGGGTTTACCCTAAGTCAAATCAGCCCGTTGATTACTACCGGATTGCCTGCTGGTTTAATAGTTCAATACTACCCCAGCTATTCCGACGCCTTATTACAAACAAATGTTTTACCTGCCGTTTACACCAATACGACGCGGTATCAAGAGACTATTTATGCCAAAATTTTAAATGGTGCCGATTGCTACGGAATTGTGCCTGTTCATTTGTATGTAAACAAGAACGAACCCGATAATTTTGACGACGAAACGGTTTATCTTTGCGATGGAAACTTATTGCAGATTTCTGTAGCCAATATCTTTTCGACATATTTGTGGAGCAATGGCGACACCACTAACTTTACGCAAATTTCAGCGCCAGGAGTATATACGGTCACCGTTTCTGATAGCAATACTTGTGAAGCAACCAAAAAATTTACGGTATTAGAATCTGGAAGACCAACAATTACTTCAGTCGATATTAACGAATTTCAAATCGAGCAAAATAGTATTACTGTTCATGTCACTGGGGTTGGCACTTACGAATATTCGCTCGACGGGTTTAACTATCAAACTAGCCCCTATTTCAGTAATGTAGCACCTGGCGACTATTTAATACATGTTCGTGATATTAATGAATGCGGAGATGATTTTTACAAAGTTTCCGTATTAAATTACCCAACTTATTTTACACCAAATGAAGACGGATACCACGATGTATGGACCATTGAAAATTTAGAAAAAAGACCCAACTCAGTAGTATCTATTTTTGACCGGTATGGAAAACTTTTGTACCAATTTACAGCAGACCAAAAAGGTTGGGATGGCACATACGATTCTCGAAAAGTACCCTCAGATGATTATTGGTTTGTCATCAACTTGGAAAATAATAAAGTGGTCAAAGGGCATTTTAGTCTCAAAAGATAATTATTGTATTTTATTTGCTAATTTTATCGAATGAAAAAGAAATACCTACTATTCTTCCTTCTATTTTCGATAAGTTGTTTTTCACAATTTAGCAAGATTCATTACATCCCACCCTTGTCTGGATCTAATAATGCATCTTCTAGTGCTCAAGAACAATACATCTACATTTCAACGCCAAGCTTATCGCCTGTAAATTTCACTATTAAAGAATTAGGAGGAGCCGTAATTTCGGGTACCGTTTCAAAAAGCTTGCCCTATGTTTACAATGTTGGTTTTGGTACTGGAACCCAACTTCATGTAGAAAAAAGTCTAGTAAATACAGTACTTTCTAACAAAGGATACATTATTGAAGCAGAAGATTTAATCTATGTTAGTGCAAGAGTAATTGCCGGAAGTGGAAATCAAGCTGGCGCATTGGTTTCAAAAGGTTTGGCAGGTTTGGGTACACAATTTCGAATTGGTTCGTTGCTAAATACCACAGCCAATCCTTACACTGACAATCATTATACCTTTATCTCTGTTCTAGCAACCGAAAACAATACGGTCGTGCAATTTAGTGACATCAGACCCAATGCCCATTTAATCAATGATTCGGCTTCTGGAAATACCCCGGCTCCTGTAACTTTAAATAGTGGGCAGAGTTATGTACTAGCAGTCGAGGGTCCATGGGACGCCAACAGAGATGCGTTAATTGGCTCCTTGGTCAGTTCCGATAAACCAATCGTTGTAAATTGTGGCTCGTTTACTGGATCCAATGCCAACAATAATTTAGATCTTGGTTTCGATCAAATCGTTTCAGTAGAAAGAACTGGAAAAGAATATATTTTCATAAAAAGTACCGGGCAAGATGTCGTAGAAAGAGTTTTACTCGTGGCGCATAGCAACAATACTGAAATCTATTTGAATGGCAATACCGGATCTCCAGATTATATAATTAATGCCGGCGCCTATATTGCTTTAAACGGAAGTAATTTTGATGCCCAAGGCAATCTCTATGTTAGAACAAACAATAATGTTTTTGCTTATCAAACCGTAGGCGATAATAGCAGGACCGATTTCGCCAATCAGGAATTATTTTTTGTCCCGCCCCTAAATTGCGAAACACCACATATTATTGATAACATTCCGTTATTAGAAAAAATTGGTAATAGAGATTTTCAAGGACGAGTTACAATCCTTACAGAATCGGGCTCCACTTTGAATTTCGAAATCAATGGCGTTCCTTACTCTTTGGCAACTCTAAATTTCTTACCAGGCGTTTCCATTATTGGACCAACTGTCGTAGCTACCGCAACACAAAATTACGATACGTACACTATCGCAGGTTTGAAAGGCAATGTCGCTGTTTTTTCGTCAAGTCAGTTGTACCTTGCGGCCTATGGCACTGATGGTGCTGCAACTTTTGGAGGTTTTTATTCAGGGTTTACTTTCAAACCCGAAGTAAGTTTTGGTGTAGTGAATAATACTCAAAGTAGCTGCATTCCCAATACGGAATTGACTGTGAATTCCACCAGCCCATTTGATGTTTTTCAATGGTATTTTAATAACAATCCTATTCCTGGCGCTTCAACCAGCATGTACCATCCGTTACAACCCGGATATTATTTTGTGAAAGCTACTATCTCTGCTTGTGGATCTACATTGATTTCTGATAAAATTCCAATAAGCTCCTGCCCCACCAATTCTGATAACGACTTAGCCAATGATAATATCGATATCGATCACGATAACGACGGGATTTCCGATTGTCAAGAATCACTCGGAGATCAAAATGTAGATTTGTCAGATCTCACTTCAATCAGCGTTACTACTGCAGGTCCGAATACGCCCGTTGCCAATCCGTTCACTGGAAATAGTGCTGGTAATTTTGTCTCCGTAACTCCTGTAGGTAAGAACAATTCGGTTTCAGTTCAAAAGACTTTTGCACAACCCACTAGTATTTCTTTAGAATATGTTACTGTAGCGAATGCCTCCGATTTATTAACCGCGGATGGTCAGTACAGTATTATTAGTGATGCTACTAAAACCATTACCGTACTCAATCCAGACAATCAACTGTTAATCGACACCAATTACGACGGAATATACGAAAGTGGTGTCGATCGCTATTCGTCGTTTGAAATTCGTTTTCGACTGAACAGTTCCGTTCCACTTGCAGCAGGCACGGGTACTTTCAAATTTAAAGTCGCCAATATTACTACCATTACACTTACGCATACAAACCTATCGGACGCTTCTGGGAATAATGCAACCTTCCATTTGATTGCTAGCTGCGTTCCTAGAGATACGGATTCAGATGGTGTTATCGACGCCTTAGATCTCGATAGCGACAATGATGGAATTCCGGATGCCATTGAAGCAACGGGAAGCGCTCCAATTACTCGGTCGAATACCGATATCAATCTGGATGGTTTGGATGACGCCTTCTCTGCTCTAATTCCAACAGATACCGATGGCGATGGCGTTTATGATTTTGTAGATTTAGACAGTGATAATGACGGAATCTACGATCTTATAGAAGCGGGCAGTAACGCCTCGGACAGCAATTTAGATGGATTTATTGACGGAATTCCGAGTGATTTCGGTCCCAATGGACTCTATAATGCACTAGAAACAAGTCCAAATTCTGGCAACATAAATTTCACCTTAGCCGATACCAACGCCGATAACGTAAGGAATTATCTAGCTTTAGATAGTGATGGTGATGGTTGTAACGACGTTATTGAAGCCGATTTGAATGATGGAAATTTCGATGGCCTTTTAGGGACTACTACGCCCATTGTAAATGCTAATGGTGCTGTCACCAATAGTGTTGGTTATACCGCGCTACCCAATAATAACTACATCATTGCGTCGCCAATTAGCATCATAACACAACCGGTGATGGTGCCTACTTGTGCCTTTCAAAACACTACAATCACTATTGATACCACTCCCGTAACTTCGTATCACTGGCAAGTATTGCTCGGTGGAATTTGGACGGATATCGTAGACGGCCCCAACTATTCTCAAAGTGGGACGAACACCTTACATATTAACAACACGCCATTCGCTTTTAACGGCTTGCGCTACAGAGTACTGCTTCAAAAAAATGGCAATTCCTGCAATTTACTTTCTGCAGTAGCTACGCTCGTAGTTTATGATGTTCCCACCATAACAAGCCCCATGACCTTGGTACAATGCGACAATGATACTGACGGATTTACGACCGTCAATTTAACCCAAAAAGAAGGAGATATCGCTACACTTTCCAATACGACTTTTACCTATTATAAGACTTTTATTGGAGCAAAAAATGGAGATGAAACTAGCAACAGTTTTATTTCAAATCCTACTGCTTTTTATACCAATTCTAATGTGGTGTGGGTTCGAATCGTGGAAAACATTCACGGTTGTTTTAATGTTGCCGAACTGGATGTTACGGTTTCTGCCACTCAAATTCCAAGTGCATTTCAAAGAAAATTCTATCACTGTGACGATTTTCTAGATCTGAATGGAAATAACACCATTAACAGTGACGATCGTGACGGTATTGCCACCTTCGATTTTAGCTCGGTAACTGCTGACATTGCTGCACTACTTCCAACGACCGCCCCTTATACAATCAAATACTATAAAACTTTTGAAGATGCTTCTATGGAAGTAGATGCTTCCGGAACTTCGTTAGAAATCTCTCAAAACGCCGCCGATTTCAATAGCATTTACCACTATAGAAATATTGGATATCCAAACCAACAACACATTTGGATTCGTGTTGAAAGTACCGCGGACAATTCTTGTTACGGCCTTGGACCCTACATCACGCTAACCGTTGAAGCTTTACCAATTGCTTATTCCTACAATGATACGAACATCATTCGCCACTGTGATGACGACCAAGATGGTAGCTATGCTTTTAACACCAGTATTCTTCAACAAGTAATTCTGAACGGACAAACCAACGTTATTGTTTCCTATTTTGATGAAACGGGTGCACCCTTACCAAGTCCGTTGCCAAATCCCTTTCTGGTGAATACAACTAAAACCATTACCGTTAGAGTCAGCAATGTGAGCACTTTAGCTGCAGATGGTCCTTGTTATGATGAAGAGACCATTCAATTTATCGTAGATGATTTGCCAGAAGCATTTCCAATCAATCCAAGTTTATTAAATGTTTGTGATGACGAATTGGATCCTTTAGAACAAGATGGATTGTATGCGTTTGATACCTCAACTTTTGAAGCGTCCATTCTCAACGGGCAAACCGGAAGAATCGTAAAATACTTTGATGGCAATATCAATCCACTACCAAGTCCGTTGCCAAATCCATTCATCACGGGCACACAAAACGTAACCGCATTAGTCATCAATCCGCTGAATTTGACTTGCCCAGCTACCGCGGTTTTACCATTTGTGGTGAACCCTATTCCGAAAATCAATTTATCGGGTGAAGAACTCGTATGCAGTAGTACGCCAACCTTTTTCAAGACCATCAATGCCGGAATTCTCGATAACAGTTCGCTGACAAATTATTCTTTTCAATGGTATCTGAACGGAACGCTCTTGCCGGGTGAAACATCCTACACCATTGATATTACGGCTGAAGGAATCTATGCGGTAGATGTTACGACCGTTCCGCAAGGTTGTAGTAGAACTCGAACCATCACTGTAGTTACCTCCGATCTTGCCCATATTAATGATATCCGAATTTCAGATTTATCCGACTCCAATTCGGTAGAAATCTTAGCGTCGGGAGGTGGTAGTTTGGTTTACAATTTAGATTCAAATGACACTTTTCAAGAATCGAATACGTTCACCAATGTTCCCGCCGGCATTCATCAAGTGTATGTAAAGGATTTGAACGGTTGCGGAACAATTGGTCCCATCGAAATTTATGTGTTGGGAATTCCAAAATTCTTTACGCCAGATTTTGATGGTTTCAATGATACTTGGAATATTAAAGGCGCTAGCGATAAATTCAATAAAAATGCCGTGATCCGAATATATGATCGCAATGGCAAATTGATTAAAGAATTAGATCCTACTGGTCCTGGTTGGGACGGAACTTATCACGGAAGACAATTGCCTTCTGAAGATTATTGGTATTCTATCCAATTAGAGGACGGCCGGTTATTGAAAGGTCATTTCAGTTTGAATCGATAAAATCATAAAGTAATCACGTCTGATACCCATGAAAAATAATTACTTGATTCTTGGGTTATGTCTATTGTTCTTTACATCTGTAATAGGGCAAAACGACTGTGTTAATGCGCTCGTGGTTTGCGGCAACACCGGATTTTCTGGACTAACAGTATCCGGTTTTGGCATTCAGGAAATTTCGGCAATCAACGCCTGCTCTAGTGAAGAGAACAATAGTATTTGGTTGGAGCTTCCTATTGGTACGTCAGGCACGTTGGGGTTTACACTCGCTCCAGAAAGTACGGATATCAATGAAGATTTCGACTTTTGGGTTTATGGCCCCGTGACCAACTGCAATACTATTGGAAATTCTATTCGCTGTTCCACTACCAATCCTGTTGCCGCAGGAGCATCCGATAATTTGACCGGGATGAACGCCACCGAAACCGATGTTTCAGAAGGCCCGGGTCCTGATGGAAATAGCTTTGTGCAATGGATTAATGTTCTCGCGGGAGAAACGTATTATATTGTTATTGATCGGCCGATTGGTTTCAGTAATTTTGATTTACAATGGACAGGCTCCGCCACTTTTCTCTCGCAACCTACGCTGCCAACCGTAAATCTAAATCTTCAAAAATGTGATACTGACTTAGTTCCTGACAATGCCACCGCGTTTGATTTGACTCAAAACGATGCTGCAATTATTGGCACACAAGCAAATATTGTCGTTTCCTATTATCGAAATTCAAACGATGTGATTACGGGTCAAAATCAAATTCTCAATCCAACACAGTTTGTAAACACTGCTAACCCGCAACAACTATTTGCCCGACTAACGAATACCATTTCCAACTGCTTTAATTATACCGATTTTACCATAGAAGTTCTTCAGCCCGTGACCACTATTACGACGAATAGCTACACCACTTGCGATACTGCGACAGACGGAGACGGAACGAACGGCAAAACCGATTTCAATTTGAACGATGTCACGTCAAGTCTTTTGTCAGGAGTTAACATCTCAGGGCCAACTATTAAATATTATCTTTCTTTGTTGAATGCCCAGTTAAATCAAAGTCCGTTGGGCGCTAGTTTCTACAACACGATTCCCTTTCAACAATCCATTTTTATCAGTGTCTCCGATGGTACTAATTGCACCTCTATTAAGGAAATTTATTTAAATGTAGATTCACAACCAAACGTCAGAAATGCCACGTTGACGCAATGCGATATTGGTTTACACCCTGATGGGAAAACACTTTTTCAACTTGAAAATGCACTTCCGACCTTAACCAATAATGACCCCAACTTATCCGTTGTCTTTTTTGAAAATGGAAACCCAGTGGCATTGCAGTCGCCCTATAGTAATACAACCAATCCGCAAACGATTAGCGCACAAATTACGAATACACTTACTGGTTGTTCTAGCATTAGTACCCTTACTTTGATTGCCAACGTCACACCTTCTCCAATAGTTAGCATTCCGCCCCTATGTGATATTTTAAATGTGGAAGATGGCCATCGGAATTTTGATTTGACAACTAGCATCTTAAATTTAACAGCAACTCAAACAGCAGCATTTTTCACAACCCTAAATGATGCGCTATTGGAAGTAAATGAAATTACAGCAATTTCCAACTTTCCTATTCCTAGTCCGTATTCAGCAACCATTTATGTTCGAATCAATGAGAATGGAAACTGTGCTTCTATAAGCGAACTCAACCTAATAGTGAATCCATTACCGAATGTAATTCGGGAAAGCACTGGGTTTTATGTTTGTTCAAATTATCCCGATCATTTCATAACCATAGATGCAGCTATTCAACAAGGTAGCCCTACGGATTATACTTACGAATGGCACCATGATGGACAACTTTTACCTCAGACTTCGTATGAAATTGAAGTGAACGAAGCCGGAATTTTTACGGTGTCGATTACTCAATTTGGCTGTAGCATTGACCGTGAAATTACGGTTTTAGATTCCAACAACGCCACGATAACTGCCATTCAAGTGAATGATTTTACTACGGAAATCAATTCAATACAAATTTTGATTAGTGCCAGCAGTAACGGAAATTATGAATACAGTTTAGACAATGATAACGGCCCCTACCAAGCGTCCAATTTCTTCGATAACGTAGATTCTGGAATTCATCAATTGTATGTCAAGGATTTGAATGCTTGCGGCGTTATTGGTCCGTTTCAAATTAATGTTTTGGGTATGCCGAAGTTTTTTACTCCAAACGACGATGGCTATAACGACACTTGGAACATGAGAGGAGCCGACAAGCATTTCAACAAAAATGCTACGGTATATATTTTTGATCGTCAAGGAAAACTACTGAAACAAATTAGCGCAATAGGCGCTGGTTGGGACGGAACTTATAATGGAGCACCCGTTCCATCGGATGATTATTGGTATTTCATTTCCTTGGATGACGGTCGGTTGGCCAGAGGCCATTTCACACTAAAACGCTAGCAGTATTTTTTCCAAAAAAAACAATAAATTTACGTTGAAAGAAGAGTATGTTTTTCTGAAAAATAATCCAGCACAACACCACATCTATTTCCATCAAATCATGAAAAAACTGCTATGCCTTCTAGTGATGATTGCAACGAATTTAGACGCTCAAAATGTAAAAGTGACTACTGGTAAAGTAGCCCGAATCATTAATTTCAAATCGCAATGGGTTGATTCCAGAACGATTGATGTTTGGTTGCCCGATGGCTATTCGGAGTCCGAAAAATATGCTGTTTTGTATATGCACGATGGCCAAATGCTCTTTGATCCCGATGCCACTTGGAATAAACAAGCTTGGAAAGCCGATGCGGTTGCGGGTAAATTAATGGCTGAAAACAAAACGCAAAAATTTATTATTGTTGGCATAGCGAATAACAATGCGCTTCGGCACCCAGAATATTTCCCACAAAAAGCCTTTGAAACCCTTTCGGAAGAGGATCAAAAGATGGTTTCGGATATTTTGCTGGCTCAACACAAAACGGATCGGGAATTTCATCCTGTTTCAGACAAGTATCTGAAATTTATTGTCACCGAATTAAAACCCTACATAGATCGAAATTTCAGTACTTTGACAGATCAAAAACACACTTTCATTGCGGGTTCGAGCATGGGCGGATTGATTTCGCTTTATGCGATTTGCGAATACCCAAAAGTCTTTGGTGGTGCAGCATGCTTGTCGACGCATTGGACCGGTATTTATCGAAACGATGACAATCCAATTCCGGATGCGTTTGTGAATTATTTGAAAAAGCATCTTCCGAATAAAAAAAATCACAAGATTTACTTTGATCACGGTGACCAAACGTTGGACAGTTTGTATGCACCTTCGCAAAAACGTGTCGATCAGGTGATGAAAGACAAAGGTTTTTCGAATCAAAATTGGACCACAAAATTTTTTCCCGGTGAAAATCATTCGGAAGTATCTTGGAACAAACGACTTGACATTCCGTTGGTGTTTTTATTGGGAAACTAATGCCCTAGCCCAGATAGGAACGGTATCTCCCGATTTAGAAAAACACGGTGCCAGCCGTAGTTTTTGTTAATCGGGAATTTAGTGGATAGCTGGATTGGCTTCTAAAAAAAAACCACCAATATGACATTGATGGTTTCGTTACTTTATAAAAAATTACATTTACTTTTTGATCACTTTAAATAGCTGGTGGGAATTGCCTACAAACACTTTGACAAGATAAATTTCCGATGGGTAATTGGACAAATCAATCGTAGCATGCGTACCATTGATATGGAATTGATTTACATTTTGTCCGAGTAAATTTGTGATTTCAACCTTGTCAATGTTTTTCGTATTGGTGATATTTAAAACGGAAAATGTCGGATTCGGGTATAGCTTAAGGTCGACAATTTCCTGATCTGATAAACCAAGTGCTGTTGAACATTTGACGAATTTGCTTCTAAAATTATTATCCGTTGCACAAGCGGCGTTTTTATGGGCAAAGAAACGAACAGTACCAGAATTGCTTCCTGAAGTCCACACTAATGGTGTAGTGCCACTTGCTAAAACTGCTGTGTTAGCAGCGTTGGCAATCGTTATGAAGTCAGTCGAAATTGAACTAGTGAAAGTATATTGTTTATTGCTTTGAATGGCTACATTGGCGTATTGGGAAGCACCGTTGAAATCATCAATCAATTGATCGGTGTTATTACAATTGGGTACAAAAGTAGTATCTGGATACAATCCAAAGGTAGCTTGGTTACAACTGGTTACGCTACTGGTTGTGAAGCTTCCGCCCACAGCCCAGCTACTTTTGGTACTGCCGCAATTGCTTCTAACCCACCAATAATAAGTTGAGTTGGGTTGTGCATTGGGTGGTACTACTAAAACCGAAGTATTGCTTTGGGTACCACTCGGTGTTGATACTGCGGTAGGCGTTACATTATTGGCTCTGACGAGATAATCAAAATCCTGAATCGGTAAGAATGAAGGCGTCCAATTTAATCTTACCGTTAAAGGTGCTATTTGATCTACAATCAAATTTGTGGGTGGCGAACAGGTAGTAGTCGCCGAATTGCAAGTGATTAATCGGGTTCGCTCAAGCTGTTCGTTACCACAGGAACTATTGGTATGAAAGTAATATCGGATGACCCCTAAATTCGTTCCTGATAACCAAACCAAAGGTGAAGTACCACTCGTGTAAACTACAGTTGCAGCTTCGTTGGTGATGGTAATGTGATCGGTGGCTACTGAACTGGCAAAAGTATATTGTTTGCCTGCAAGAATGTTAACCAATGCATATTCTCCCGCATAAGCATCGGTTACAATAGTTTCTGCAGTTCCCAAACAAGCAGGTGTGAATGTGGTTGATGGATAAAGTCCGTAAACAGCATCTGTACATTCGCCCTGAATGGTTGTGGTGAAACTGCCTCCCGAAACCCAGGCACTTTTGGTAGTCCCACAATTGGAACGTACCCAAAAATAGTAGGTGGTGTTAGCGGTCAGGTTGATCAATGACGCTGAAGTTTGGGCAATACTACCTACAGGCGTTGTTGATGCAGTCGGTGCCGTGCTTGAGGTCGCAAAGTAAACATCGTATTGCGCTGGTGATGGTACTGCTGCAAGCCAATAGAGGTCTGCAGAATTGTCGCCAATGTTAGAACTCGACGGACTTGATGGAGGCGTACATGATGCCGCAAGCGTAGTAAAATTTCCGCCAGAAATCCAAGCGCTGTTGGAAGCCTCACAACTCGAACGCACCCAAACATAATAAGTGGTTGAAGCGGTCAATCCGCTGATATTTGTATTGTTGCTCAAAGTACTTCCTGACGGAGTAGTTGCATTGATTGGGGCTGTATTAAGCGTACTGTAGTAATACTGATAGCCATAACTTGGTGTGATGCTTAACGCCGACCAATTAATCTGAGCCGCATTACTACTGATGTTGGAAGTGGTCACATTTGACGGCGCAGTACATACCGCAACTGCCGTAGTCGTAAAAGTAAATCCTCCTACCCAACTGCTTTGCAAGGATCCGCAATTAGAACGTACCCAAAAATAATAGGTGGTATTGCTGTTCAAACCTGATACATCAATGCTCGCAGCTGCCGAATACTGAGTGGGTGCTGTAGTGGTGATTGGTGGTATATTGCTCGTACTGTAATATATCTGATAACCATTGCTAGGCGCTGGATTAGCGGCATTCCAGGCTAAAGTTGCTGAGGAAGTTGTTACTGAATTGACAGACAACAAATTCGGAGTGGAACAACTAGGTGTTGGCGTGCAGGAAATTGATCTCGTTCTGCTGGTGATATCAAAACCACAATTGGAAGAAGTATGAAAATAGTATTTGATTTCGGTCGTATTGGCTCCCGAAGACCAAACCAAAGGCGTTAATCCGCTGGCATAAATAAAATCAGTAATATCGTCTTGAATCGTGATATAATCGGTGGCTACAGAACTCGAAAAAGTATAGGTTCGATTAGGCAAAATAGAAACAACAGAGAATTCTCCAGCACGGCCAATGGGCGTGATTACTTCTGGAGTTCCTGTGCAGTTTGGCGTAAAAGTCGCAGCAGGCCATTGTCCGTAAATAGCAACGAAACAGCCTGAAGGATTTGATGGCAAAGTGCTAAAAGAACCTCCAAAAGTCCATTGACTTAAGTTTACATCACATTGCTTTCTTATCCAGTAATAGTAATTCGTGTTTGCCGTTAAACCTGTGATCGTAGTATAAGTAAAACTTGTTCCTCCATTAGGTGCTGCGTTGATGCTTGGCGTAGCACTACTAGTACTGTAATAATATTGATAATTGCCAGAAACCGATGGCGAACTATCAGTCCAACTCAAATTGATTTGATTGGCTTGTATAGATGATGCTATTATTGAAACGGGACTACCACAATTCGAAGCTGGTAATCGCCCAACAATAGAACGAACACGATTGATTTGCTGCGTACCGCAATTTGAATTGGAAGAAATATAATACCTGACCTCACCATTGTATCCATTAGAATTCCAGGTGAGTGGCGTGGGTCCGTATGCTAATATTGTGTTTAAGGATAGATTGGTAATCGTAATATAGTCGGTAGCAACTGATGTTGAAAAAATATATTCTCTATTGGCCAGTACATTGACTTTACAATATTCGCCTGCAAACGCATCTGAGTTGATTATTTCTTGACTCCCCGTATAAAGTGGCGTAAACGGAGTTGTCGGATACAATCCGAAAGGTGCATCCGGACAACCCGTTCCTGGACTTAGGGTTCTGAAGCTCAACGGGCTTCCCCATTGACTATAAATATTTCCATTTACTGTACCGCATTTTGACCGCACATAAAGGTAATAAGTCAAATTGGAGGTAAGCGCGGTTAATGTAACCGAATTGCTTGTTGTGGAACCAGTTGGGGTAGTCCCAGAGCTTGGCGCAAATGCACTCGCAGTACAATAGTACTCATAACCATACCAAGGTGCTGGACTTGGAGTGGACCAAGAAATTGTTGCTCCATCGCTTGACAATGACTGAATCACACCATTTGTCGGTCCTCCACATGGAGATTGTGCATATAGTAATACGTTCAAAAATAACATCAGAGCCAACAAAACAGGATATTGAAATTTTGCACTACTGCATCTTAACGCTTGTGAATTGTAATTTTTTTTCATGATTTCTTTATTTAGTAAGTCATTCTAAATCAAAACTATCGATTTCTGACTGCTTTAAATAAAGGAAATGAACATGTGGTCGTATTGAATGAAAGTTAGTGCCATTCAACCGAAAATTCGTTTTTGAAAAAATGAGATATTAATGGAGTCCGATGAGTGTCAAAAACTCTTCTTTTTTACGGGTTGCCAGTGGGATTTTATTTTTGTTTTTCATCACAATCGTGTTGCCGCCATCGGTTTTGATGAAGTGATCAAAATAAAGCATATTGATCAAATGTGATTGATGCGCTCTGAAAAAATTAAACGGTTTGAGTAAAGTTTCGTATTCTTTGAGCGTTGTAGAAATCACCAGTTTCGGTGTATTGATAAAATAAAAAGTTGTGTAATTCTTGTCCGATTCGCAATTGACAATATCTTGAATATTAACCGAGTAAATTTTATCCGAAGTTTTTAAAACCAGCTTTTGAAGGTCTTTTGGGCGTTCTAAATTAGAAAATAACGTATTGAGTTTAAGCTCTAGATATTCCTTGCTCAGCGATTCTTCGGCTTTCTTAACGGCTTCTACTAGTTCCGTTGGATCTAATGGTTTGAGTAAATAATCGATGGCGCTGAAGCGAAAAGCACGGATGGCAAAATCTTCATAACCGGTGATAAAAATAACTTTAAATGAGATGGGTTTTAGTTTTTGCAGTAAATCGAAACCAGTTCCGTCGGGCATTTCAACATCTAAAAAAACCAAATCAGGAGCAATTTGTTTGATTAACGTAATGCCGCTTTCTACGCTGTTCGCCTGCCCTATTATCACAATATTTGGACAATTGGCTTTGATCATATCGATGTTTTTTGTTCGAATAGTATCTATATCATCAATGACAACGGCTCGTAGCATGGTGTTTAATTTTCGTAAATATAAGGAATTTCGAAAAATACTTTTGCGCCTACAATGTTATTATTCGCGTCGAGAATATTTTGAGTATGCACTTCAAAATCGATTTTCTTCGAGATATTTTTGAGTCGTTCTTTGGTGATTTTCATCGCTAAAGACTTGTTCTCACCGACTTTTTTCGATTCGCCAAAACCAACCCCGTTGTCGGTAATTTCAAACAACAATGCATCATTATAAAATTTAAAATGAATGGTGATCATGCCGTACTCCGATTTATCCATCAAGCCATGTTTAATCGCATTTTCTATAAACGGTTGCGTCAGCATTGGCGGCACCAATATCATTTCAGTATCGATGGTTTCATCAACAGTAATTTTGAAATTGAATTTATTAGTATACAACAATTGCTGAATCGAAAGATAGTTATCAATCATCGTTAATTCTTCCGACAATGTGATATAATTTTCATCGGAATTCTCGAGAATTTGCCGCGTTAGTTTTGAAAATTTTGCGAGATAATTGATCGCTTCTTGGTCTTGTTTGTTATGGATTAAACTCTGAATATTATCAATCGAATTGAAAATAAAATGAGGATTCATCTGAGTTAAGAGCAGTTTTTGCTTCAAATTATTTTTTTCAAAATTAACGATGGCTTGTTTGTGTTTATAATTTCGATACAAAAAATAAGCGCCAATCAAGAACAACAATAACGCTGATGAAAGTCCGATTAAAAGATTGTTTTTAGCCGCGTTTTTCTTTTGGGTCACTAATTTATAATTCCATTCTTTTTTGTCATAATCGTTTTTTAATTGCTGCTGTTTAAGTTCATTTTTAGTTTCTTCCACTTTAGCGGCATCGCGAACTTCTATAAATTGCTCTAGCATTGCGGTGGCATTTTTATAATCGCCAAGCTGCTTGTTGGTTTTATATAATAATTCTGATGATTTCTCTTGCAGATCGGTATCTTTTATTAGTTTGCTTAAAGCAAAAGCCTCTTCCAGAAACTGTTTTGCTTTTTTATAGTTTGTCTTGTTGTAGTATACTTTTCCTAAATAGTATTTTGTAAAACTTTTTGAGGCATTATCATCCGCCATTGCGGTGATTTCTATTAATTTTTTCTCTGCTTCATCTAATTTATTGTTTTCGATGTCGATGAAAGCAAATTCCCCTAGCGCTCTGATAATATAGGGTTTGTAGTTATTTCTTTGAGCAATTTTTAAGGCGATTTTTAAGTTTTTGATGGCCTCCGGCTGGTTCTTTAAATCAAGATAAACAACGCTTATTTTATAGTACATGGTAAATTCTAGGAGCTCGTATTCGACGGTGAGTTTTTCGGCATATTTATCCATATACTGAATCGCTTTTCGCATGTAATAAATGGATTCTTTGTATTGATTTTGTTCCCCATAAATTGCTCCTAAATTCGAATAAACAGAAAATATCCCATCAAGATTTCCTTTTGGATTGCGTTCAAAATAGCTTAATGCTTTAAAATAAGCGTCGATTGCTTCTTTAATTTTATTCCTTTTGGATAAGATGAATGCTTTACTGGCCATCGAAGTATAGACGCCATTCTCTTCGTTTATCGACCGATAGAGTGCAATAGACTTATCGATGTAATACAAAGACTTTTCGTCTTGTGCCTCTTCAAGTTGATAGGCAACATTATTAAAATAACCTGCCAAATAAGTCGTATATTTTTTATGCAGCTTCTCATTATTTTTTTTGACGTAATTTTTAAAGGCGATTTTACCCATCAAATCATTGTAGGGTTTCATATCTTTCACTTCATACAGATTGCCAATTAATAAAGCAATTGTAGCGAGTTTTGTAGTATCATGTTGCTTGGGATTTTTGATGCTTGCTTTTAGTGAATCGATATTATACTGCGCGCGAGTCATCGCAAAGGAAAAAATGACCAACAACAAAATAAAGCGATTCTGTTTCTGACAAGCCAACATAGATTTGTACTTTTTTAGGAAGGTTCGAATGAAAACAAAAATAGCATTTTAAATTCATACAAGTAGGGTTGTCTACATCTTGAAATGACGAAGCACCTATAGATTGGATTGCCCTAGCCCAGATGGCAGCGGCATCCTTTTTTTGAACCCTTTCAGAGTTTCAAACTCTGAAAGGGTTTTAAAAAAAGATAGAGCGAACAGCTGGATTAGCTTCTAATAAAAAACCCATTCAGTGACGAATGGGTTTCTTTATAAATAAAATTCAAAATTAGATTTTGAATCGTTTTCTATCGTTTTCAGTTAAATAAATTTTACGCAAACGAATCGATTTTGGTGTAACCTCCACATATTCATCTTTTTGAATGTATTCTAAAGCTTCTTCCAAAGAGAAAATGATGGGCGGGATGATTCTAGCTTTTTCATCATTACCTGACGAACGTACGTTGGATTGTTTTTTCTCTTTGGTTACGTTTACAGACATATCATCAGCACGAGAGTTTTCTCCAATTACCTGACCTTCGTAAATTTCGGAATTTGGTTCAATGAAAAATTTACCACGGTCTTGCAATTTATCAATTGAATAAGGAATCGCTTTCCCTTTTTCCATAGAAATTAATGAACCTTTATTACGTCCAGCAATTTCTCCTTTGTAAGGCTCATATCCAATAAAACGGTGCGCCATAATCGCTTCACCAGCTGTAGCCGTGAGCAATTGGTTTCTGAGTCCAATAATTCCTCGTGATGGAATATTAAATTTAACAATCATACGATCTCCTTTGGTTTCCATAGAAAGCATTTCTCCTTTGCGCATGGTAACAAACTCGACCGCTCTTCCAGAAAGTGTTTCTGGTAAATCGATGGTTAATTCTTCGATTGGCTCACATTTTTTTCCATCAATTTCTTTGATGATTACCTGTGGCTGCCCGATTTGCAATTCATACCCTTCTCTTCTCATGGTTTCGATAAGAACAGATAAGTGCAATACACCACGACCAAAAACCATGAATTTATCTGCAGAATCCGTTTCACCTAACTTCATCGCAAGGTTTTTCTCTAATTCTTTTGTTAAACGCTCACGGATGTGACGTGAAGTTACAAATTTCCCTTCTTTACCGAAGAAAGGCGAATCGTTGATGGTAAACAACATGCTCATTGTTGGTTCGTCAATCGCGATTGAGGCCAAACCTTCTGGCTTTTCAAAATCAGAAATAGTATCTCCAATTTCGAATCCTTCCACTCCAACAATAGCACAAATATCTCCAGCAATAACTTCGGTTACTTTTTTGCGGCCAAGACCTTCAAAAGTATGTAGTTCTTTGATTCTTGATTTCATGACGGTACCATCTCTTTTTACTAAAGAAATCGGCATGCCTTCTCTTAAGACGCCTCTTTCGAGACGACCGATTGCGATACGACCTGTAAAAGCTGAGAAATCTAAAGAAGTGATTAGCATTTGCGGTGTTCCTTCAGACACTTTTGGTGCAGGAACATTGGCAATAACCATATCTAATAAAGGCTCGATGTTTTCGGTCTGATTTCTAAAGTCATCGGACATCCAGTTGTTTTTAGCCGAACCGTAAACGGTAGGGAAATCAAGTTGCCATTCCTCGGCTCCTAATTCGAACATTAAGTCGAATACTTTTTCGTGTACTTCTTCCGGAGTACAGTTTTCTTTATCGACTTTATTAATCACTACGCAAGGCTTTAACCCTAAATCCAGTGCTTTTTGCAATACGAAACGTGTTTGAGGCATTGGCCCTTCGAAGGCATCCACTAAAAGACAAACTCCATCAGCCATGTTCAATACACGCTCTACTTCACCACCGAAATCCGCGTGACCAGGAGTATCAATAATATTGATTTTTGTTCCTTTATATACTACCGAAACGTTTTTAGAAGTAATGGTAATTCCTCTTTCACGCTCTAGGTCGTTGTTATCCAGTATTAAATCACCTGTGTTTTCGTTGTCACGAAATAATTGACAGTGATACATAATTTTATCAACCAAAGTGGTCTTACCGTGATCGACGTGAGCAATAATTGCAATGTTTCTAATAGATTCCATCTGTTATTTTTAATGGGTGCAAAGGTACACTTTATTTTTACATAAAAAACCTTTAGTCATTACTTTACTTTTTGTTAACCTAAAGGTTTAGAAAATATTGAAGAATACTTTGTTAAGTTTGTTTTGATACTTTTATTTTTATCAATTATTATCTATATTTGAGTAATGAAAAACAAAGCGAACAAAATTACCCTACTGTATATTCTTTTTTCCATACTTCTTGCAGTTATTGGGTATTACGTTTTAAATAAATTTCACACTACACAAGACACTGTTTTTCTCAATTACAGCTTTATTAAAGATATTATTTTCATCGTCTTTTCTGGGATTATTTTCAAAATCGTACTCACTAAAAATGACAATCGCAACCAAAGGATTTTTGAAAAACTGCAAGCCAATAATGAAGAAATCAAAGAATCTAACGAACGGTATGATATAGTAGCTAAGGCAACTAGTGACACCATTTGGGATTGGAAAATTCAGGAAGATGACTTTATTTGGAACAAAGGAATTCAGGGTGTTTTTGGGTATAAAAAAGAAGAAGTTGGAAAGACTTCCAAATGGTGGTTTGATCGGATTCATCCCGAAGACAGTATTAAAATGTCGATTAAACTGTATTCATTTATTGAACAGAAAACGGAAAAATGGCAAGATGAATACCGTTTTAAATGCGCCGATGGCAGCTACAAGTATGTTTTTGACAGAGGCTTTTTAGTGAAAGACGAACAAGGGAATGCCATTCGAATGATTGGAGCGATCCAAGACATTACCAAACAAAAAGAAGAGGAACAACGTTTGAAACTTTTAGAGACGGTGATTACGCAAACGAAAGATGCTGTAATTATTACCGAATCTGAAAAAGCCAACCGTGCCATTCCGAAAATCGTATTCGTAAATCCTGCTTTTACAGAGATGACTGGTTACAAACCGGGGGAAGTTATTGGCAAAACTCCTACGGTTTTTATGGGTAAAAAATCGGTGAAAAACGATATTGAAAACCTATCCAAAGCCTTGCGAGGGAAAGAAGAATTTCAATTCGAAACTTTAAACCATAAGAAAACTGGCGAAGAATACTGGGTAAATTTTTCAATGATACCGATTACCAACAAAGAAGGTGAACATTCACATTGGATTTCCATACAACGGGATATTACCGATGAGAAAAATCAAGAAAAAGAAAAAGAACAATTGATTCGGGAGTTAACACAGAACAATAAGGATTTAAAACAATTCTCGTATATCACTTCTCATAATTTAAGAGCTCCTTTATCCAATTTGACGGGGTTGTTGAATTTAATGGAGGAAATCCCGATTGAAAATGCCGAGTTGAAAGAGATTTTGCATGGCTTCAAGACATCAACCAACTTATTGAATGAAACCATCAATGATTTGGTAAAAGTAGTTATTATTAAAGATAACCCATCGATTCAAAAAGAAGAAGTCTTGATCAAGGATGTTTTTGAAAATGTTTTCAACCAATTGAGTTTCTTAATTAGTTTACACAAGCCAATTTTAAAAATCGAACTTGAAAAAGTAACCATCCTAAATATAAACAAAGCTTATTTGGAGAGTATTCTATTGAATTTATTTACAAATGCTATCAAATACCGCTCCCCAAAAAGAACACTTCGTATTTTTGTATCATCAAAAGAAATTGGAGATACAATTATTTTAGTATTCAAAGACAACGGAATCGGCATCGATTTAGAACGCAATAAAGATAAGATATTTGGATTGTACCAACGATTCCACAACTACCCGGATAGTAAAGGACTTGGTTTGTATTTGGTGAAATCTCAAGTGGAATCCATGGGTGGTTCTATTGTTGTTGAAAGTGAAGTTGACAAAGGCACCACGTTTACCATAACGTTTAAAAAATAAAAAAAATGCTTGATTTAATTCTATGCGTTGATGATGATCCAATTACGTTAATGCTTTGCAAAATGGTAATTTCAAAATCGGCTTTTGCCGAAGAGATTATCACGGCTCAAAATGGCGAAGAAGCTTTAAACTATTTTGATGATTTAAAACTGAATCATCTTGGTACTGAAATTCCAAAATATCCGAAGTTAATCTTTTTAGATTTAAACATGCCTGTGATGGGTGGTTGGGAGTTTCTTGATCACTTTACTAAAGAAGAGTATCGTTTGGCTTTTGCAGATGCTAAAGTTATTGTGCTGTCTTCTACAATAGATCCAGACGACATTAATAAAGCTAAGACATATCCAATGGTACTGGACTTTCTATCCAAACCAATTTCTAAAGAAATGCTTGAAGATTTGAAAAAGGCATTGTAAAAAAAAACTCTCCAATTTGGAGAGTTTCTTTTAATACTAATAGGTTGCGGTATTATAATTTTGCAACGTGTTTCGTTAATTTAGATTTTAAATTAGAAGCTTTGTTATCATGAATAACATTTTTCTTAGCTAATTTATCAATCATAGAAATTACACCAGACAATTTTGATGATGCATCTGCTTTGTCTGTAGCCAAACGTAGTGCTTTAATAGCATTACGAGTTGTTTTATGTTGGTAACGATTTAATACTCTTCTTTTTTCGTTACTTCTGATTCTTTTTAAAGCTGACTTATGATTTGCCATTGTGTTTTTTTTCTAATTTATTTTTTTTTGTAGCCCGTAGGGGAATCGAACCCCTCTTACCAGGATGAAAACCTGGCGTCCTAACCGATAGACGAACGGGCCATACTTCTGTAATGCGGATGCAAAAATACAACTATTTTCTATTCGTACAATAGCTGAAGTAATTTTTTTTATTTTTTTTTAATATGCTTTTGCAAACAGCACTCTACCAGTAGATTTAGCTCCTGAAAAAAAACAGATTCCTTCTTCATTTTCTCTATTTAGAGGAATACATCGAATAGTTGCCTTGGTTAATTCCTTAATTTTCTCTTCCGTTTCAGCAGTTCCATCCCAATGAGCAGCTATAAAACCACCTTTGTTCTCTAGAACATCTTTAAATTCCTCAAAAGAATCTACATTCGTAATATGTGATTCTCTATAATCCAGTGCCTTACGAAACATATCCGTTTGGATTTGTTCCAGCAATTCGCTGATGTAGGTTACAATTTGATCTTTGGCTACAATTTCTTTGGTCAAAGTATCACGACGTGCTACTTCAAAAGTTCCGTTTTCCATGTCTTTTGGTCCAACTGCAATTCGAATCGGCACGCCTTTTAGTTCGTATTCGTTGAATTTAAATCCAGGCTTTTGAGTGGTTCTATCGTCGTATTTTACAGCAATTTTCAATTTTTTTAACTGAGCGGTCAATCCTTGAACCGTTTCAGATATTTCATGTAATTGTTCCTCTGATTTATAAATTGGCACAATAACTACCTGAATGGGGGCCAAATTTGGAGGTAAAACCAGACCTTGATCATCGGAGTGCGTCATTACCAAAGCACCCATTAGACGGGTCGAGACACCCCACGAAGTTCCCCATACATAATCTTGCTTTCCTTCAGCATTAGCAAACTTAACATCAAAAGCTTTGGCAAAGTTCTGACCCAAAAAGTGGGAAGTTCCGGCTTGCAATGCTTTTCCATCTTGCATTAAAGCTTCAATACAATAAGTTTCTTCAGCTCCCGCGAAACGTTCCGTCTCTGTTTTCAATCCTTTGATCACAGGAATTGCCATAAAGTTTTCTGCAAAATCCGCATAAACGTGCATCATTTTTTCAGACTCTTCAATGGCCTCCGCTTTTGTTGCGTGGGCAGTATGCCCTTCTTGCCATAAGAATTCAGCAGTTCTAAGGAATAGTCTAGTTCGCATTTCCCACCGAACAACATTCGCCCATTGATTGATAAGCAAAGGTAAATCTCTATAGGACTGAACCCAACCTTTATAAGTTGACCAAATTATAGCTTCGCTCGTTGGCCTAACTATAAGCTCTTCTTCTAATTTAGCATTGGGATCAACCATTAGTTTCCCTGGTTTATCTGGGTCATTTTTCAATCGATAATGCGTTACAATAGCGCATTCTTTGGCGAACCCTTCCGCGTTTTTCTCTTCAGCCTCAAACATACTTTTAGGCACAAAAAGCGGAAAATACGCATTACTATGACCTGTTTCTTTAAACATTCGGTCTAACTCTGCTTGCATTTTTTCCCAAATGGCATATCCATAAGGCTTGATAACCATACATCCTCGTACACCAGAGTTCTCGGCAAGGTCTGCCTTAACAACCAGTTCGTTGTACCATTTTGAATAATCTTCAGATCTTGTAGTAAGGTTCTTACTCATAGCAATTAATTGGCATAAAAATTGTTTAACTTTTTTTAACTAAATAGTTAGGCAAAACTAACTAATTTTGTATAGTCCAACAATAAAAAAAGCGTGTGATATGAAAACTAATTCTTTTTTCAAACAAAAAAAATCAACTTATCTGCTTTTAGGGATTCTTAGCCTGCTAGTAAGTTCGTGCGGATCTTATAAAAACACTTCTTATGCGGACAATGATGGAATTTATGGAGGTAGTACTTCGCGAACTCCTGAAAATAGCACTTCCAACAGCAATTCTGATAACACAAAATACAAAGATTACTTTGGTTCTTTAAGAGATAAGGACGAACCTGACCAAATTTTTACAGATGTTGAAAATTACAATTCCAACGCAACGGAAAACACAACCAATGACAACCAAAACCAAGGCTATGAGAGCAGTTATTCCGGTTGGGGTAACAATCCAGGAACTGTTAATGTCAATGTTTACGATTCAAATTGGGGATGGAATAATTACTGGAACTGGAATTTAGGTTGGGGATGGAATTCTTGGTATGGCCCTTCTTACTATGGCTGGAATTGGAATCCTTGGTACAATCCTTACAACAATTGGGGTTGGAATATGTATTACGGAAATCCATATTGTAATTACGGTTACGGTTATTACAATAATAATTATGCGTATAACTCTGGAAGAAGAGGTTCAACGTATAGAAACTCAAATTCTAATTACAATTATCAATACAATAACGGACAACGAAATTCCAATCTATTTAATGGAACTCGGAGAAATAGCAATCCAACACGAAATAATGTGAGAACCGATAATTCTGGAACACGAAATCAAGAATATAATACTCCAAGAAATCCCGTAAGAAGCCAAACAACAACTCCTTACAACAATTACAATCCAAATACCAATTACAATTCTACCCCTAGAAGTAATAACAATACTACTCCTAGAGTTGCTCCTAACAACTCGACAAGAAGTTATAATAACAATACCTATTCACCTCCAAGAACTTCAAATTCTACCAACTACAGTGGTGTTGGAAACAGCGGCGGTGGTTATAGCGGTGGCGGAAGATCTTCAGGCGGTAGACGATAAAAAACAACCTACAAAATACCTATGTTTGACAAATAGTCACTTACATAGGTATTTTTTTTAAAACCAAAAAAATATGAAAAAGTATATTTTCTTTCTAATTGCAGGTTTATCCATAAGTACCGTTCAATCGCAAGAGATTTCTGATGCCTTGCGTTATTCTCAAAATAATCTCACAGGAACTGCGCGATTTCAAGCAATGAGTGGAGCATTTGGAGCTTTGGGCGGTGATTTTTCTTCTATAAACATCAATCCTGCCGGTTCAGCAATTTTCTTAAACAATCAAGTTGGCCTGACACTTAGTAACTATAACGTGAAAAACCAATCCAGTTACTTTGGAACAAAAGATACTGAAAACAACACTACGTTTCACCTCAATCAAGCGGGAGCTATTTTTGTTTTCAATAATGAAGATTCAAAAAGCGACTGGAAAAAATTTACCCTTGGGTTGAACTATGAAAATACCAATAATTTCGACAATACTTTATTTGCTTTTGGGAACAACCCAAACAATTCCATCGCCAATTATTTCTTAAGTTACGCTAATCCTAGTGGAAGTCAAAATAACATTCCCGTTAGTTATTTAGAGAATCATTATTATGAAGAACTTAGTTACCGAGAACAACAAGCTTTTCTAGGGTATCAAGGTTATATAATCAATGTAAATCCTACCAATACCAATAACGACACCTATGTTTCTAACGTTCCATCAGGAGGCAGTTATTATCAAGAAAACTATGTCGAATCGAAAGGAAATAACGGTAAAGCTTCTTTTAATTTCGCAACACAATACAAGAATGTGTTTTATTTTGGGATGAATCTAAACACTCATTTTGTAGATTTCAGACAGTACACCAGTTTCTATGAAGACAATAATAACAGTCAAACTTCCGGAGTACGAAGCTTGCTTTTTGAAAATGATTTATACACTTATGGAACTGGTTTTTCGATGCAACTTGGCGCAATAGCAAGAGTAACACCAGCCTTACGTTTGGGTTTGGCCTATGAATCGCCAACTTGGTACACTTTAAACGATAACCTAAAACAAAATTTATCAAGCTACGGATACAATTACGGAAATCCTGTAGATCCAAACCTTTCTTATGCTTATCCTGATTCTAATATTACTACTATTTATGCTCCTTATAAACTTCAAACTCCATCAAAGTTTACTGGAAGTTTGGCTTATGTATTCGGAAAAGCAGGTTTAATAAGTATTGACTATAGTGTCAAAGATTATAGTAAAGCCCAGTTCAAATCGCAACAATTGTTTAAAGGACTAAATAATTCTATCTCAAACACACTCGGCCAATCTGCTGAAGTGCGTATTGGTGCCGAAAAACGAATCAAACAATGGAGCTTACGCGCAGGTTATCGAACCGAACAAAGCCCCTATAAAGATGGTAAAACCATTGGCGATTTGACCGGTTATTCAGGCGGTTTTGGGTACAATTTTGGACGAACAAAATTAGACTTAGCCTATTCTCACGCTCAAAGAAAAACACAGGAAGGATTCTTCGCACAAGGCTTCACAGATGGCGCACAAGTCAAAAGTGAGAAAAACAATTTCTCCCTAACCTTATTATTTGATTTGTAAAATCTTTCAGAACTTCTCCAAAAGACCATTATTTCATATAATGGTCTTTTTTTTTATCAAAACGGCTAAAGCTTGCTCAAATTTTCAACAAGCATGATGCGATTCGGAATAAAAAAATGTAATTTTGCACGCCTTCAGAACATACGAAACACAAACCCATGAGAACCAAGTCATTAAAAAAAAATAAAATCAACGTCATTACTTTAGGATGTTCAAAAAATGTCTATGATAGTGAAGTATTGATGGGGCAATTGCGTGCCAGCGGAAAAGAAGTTACCCACGAAGCTCCAGCAGATGAAGAAGGTAACATTATCGTGATCAATACTTGTGGTTTTATAGATAATGCCAAAGCGGAATCAGTTAACATGATTTTAGAATATGCTGACAAAAAAGAACGTGGTCTCGTTGATAAAGTGTTTGTAACGGGTTGTCTTTCGGAACGATACCGACCCGATTTAGAAAAAGAAATTCCAAACGTTGATCAGTATTTTGGGACTACCGAATTGCCTCAACTTCTAAAAGCCTTGGGTGCCGACTATAAACATGAATTACTCGGTGAACGTTTAACCACTACACCAAAAAATTACGCCTACTTGAAAATTGCCGAAGGCTGCGACCGACCTTGTAGTTTTTGTGCTATTCCACTAATGCGTGGCAAACACGTTTCGCAAACTATTGAAAAATTAGTGAAGGAAACGGAAGGTTTAGCTAAAAATGGTGTCAAAGAATTGATTTTAATTGCACAAGATTTGACTTATTACGGGCTGGATATTTATAAAAAAAGAAACCTAGGAGAATTGCTAGAAGCACTAGTAAAAGTTGAAGGTATCGAATGGATTCGTTTACACTACGCTTTCCCAACTGGGTTTCCGATGGATGTTTTGGAGATTATGAAACGTGAACCTAAAATTTGCAACTACATCGACATTCCGCTACAACATATTGCTGACAATATCCTAAAATCAATGCGAAGAGGCACAACGCAAGCCAAAACTACCAAATTATTAAAGGATTTTAGAACAGCTGTTCCTGGAATGGCTATTAGAACTACTTTGATTGTTGGTTATCCCGGCGAAACGCAAGAAGACTTCAACATTCTCAAGGAGTTTGTTCAAGAAATGAAATTTGATCGTTTGGGATGTTTTGCTTATTCTCATGAAGAAAATACACATGCCTTTTTATTAGAAGATGATGTTCCAGATGCGGTTAAACAAGCCAGAGCCGAAGAAATTATGGAACTACAATCACAAATATCTTGGGATTTGAATCAAGAAAAAATTGGTCATACTTTCAAATGTATTATTGATCGAAAAGAAGGAGGTTATTTTATAGGAAGAACTGAATTTGATAGCCCTGATGTAGATAACGAAGTCTTAATAGATGCCACAAAACATTATGTGAAAACTGGCGAATTTGTTCAAATAAAAATTACGGACGCTACAGAATTTGACCTTTATGGAGAGCCTATATCCTAGGTTATTGATAATTAAAGGTCACTCCTAGTACTAAAAAATTTCTACCAAAAGTCTCCGTGTTTTTTGTGGCTGCGTTATGAATATAATTCAAAGACAAAGGCATTGTGAATCCTTTGGCTAAATCGAATGTTCTGGATGCCTTCAAGCCTAAATGAACTAGAGACGGTTTATCATAATCCCCTGCGCTATAATACTGGGCCTGGTTATTAAAGACTACGCCAACTATCGGATCTAAAGTGACTTTTTGAAACACTTCTTCCAAAGAATAGCCCACCTCAAAATAGGTAGTAAAATTTTGTTTTGGATTGTCACCTGAGGCATCATAACGATAGTCATTCCCAGCTACTAAAGTACTTAGCATAGCATTTAAAGGAAGTTTAAACGCTGAAAAATCAAAAAGCAATGTGGCATCAATTGTTTTTACACCATTCGATTTATAGTTAAAGAAACCATTGTCGATGCCTTCGACCTTTTTTACGGATGGCCAATAGTAATCCCATACTTGAAATGCCAAGAACGAGTTTATTTGATACGTGATCGTAAAATCAATTTCTTGATAGCCTTTGTATGAAGTAATCCCATCATTATAAAAATATTCTTTTTTAAAATTAGAAGTGGCCCAAATCCCTACTTTTACTTTATCTGAAATAGCGTAATTGACCGTAGGCTGTACCACGAAATAATCTCCTCCCCATGATTGCCCGCGCCAAATATACCGACTTGCTAAATCAACATTGAATTCCCATTTCTTATTTGAACTTAAGGTGTCCAATTCAAGGGTATTTTCCTGCGAGTACGAGGCAAAACCAATGTTCAAAATACCAATCAAAGTGAAAATTAACTTCATAATTTTCTACTTTTTTAGGAATTGATTAATTACTTCAAATAATCTATCTCGGCTTATCGGCTTTGTAATGTATCCCGAAAATCCAGCTTTAAAAATTCGTTCTTCATCATCTTTGGAAGCATATGCAGTTTGAGCTACTACTACGAGCTCGGGTCGGATAATTTTAATCTTCTCCAATGCTTCAAAGCCGTTCATGATAGGCATTTTTATATCCATCAAAACCAAATCAATATTGGGATTACTCAAACAAACATCGACAGCTTCTAGCCCGTTTATTGCCCGCACTACAGTATAATTCGTCGCTTGAATTATTTTTTGGAACAGCAAGAAATTGATATTATCATCTTCCGCAATTAGAATGGTCACTTCTTCCATTCCATGATTTACAAGTTCCTTACTTAAAATGGGTTGCACAGTAATATGGTGCACATCATCGTATTGTAATGGAATTGAAAATGAGAAGGTAGATCCCTTTTCGACTTTTGACTCGAGCGAAATCATGCCTCCCATTATTTCTACATAAGCTTTCGAAATCGCCAAACCTAGTCCCAAGCCACCCGCTTTAATACTGGCGTCACTATCCACGCGTTTGAAGCGATCAAAAATATGTTTGTGGTTATTTTTGTCAATTCCGAGCCCGGTATCTTTTATTGTAAAAATGATTTTTTTCTTTTTTTCATCAATGCGATAGCCGAAAGCGACATAACCTTCATCTGTAAATTTTATAGCATTGGTGATTAAGTTCACAATGATTTGCTTCAATTTAACTTCATCAGTAATGATACTAAACTCAGCAGGCTTGTCATTTTCAAGTATAAAGAAGTCAATATTTTTTGATTTTGGAATCGTAATTTTTATGGTTTCGTACAACTCTCCGATACAGGTTTCCAAATTAACACTAGTATAATTCGGGCTAATTTGATTAGAATCAATTTTTGACATTTCAATTAAGTCATCGATAATGGAAACCAAATTCTTTCCACTTTTATCAATAACTTTCAAGTACTCCAATCGTTCTTCTTCACTCAATCTCGAATTGATTAACAAATCAGTGAATCCATTAATAGCATTCATGGGTGTTCTAATCTCATGGGATAAATTCGCCAAAAATGAAGATTTTAAACGCTCGCCTTCTTCTGCTTTTAATTTTGACTTGACCAATTCGGCTTTTTGATTGTTGTTTTCCTCAAAGAGGTTTCCAATATATCGAAATTCCCCTGATGTATTTTTCAATGCTCTAATGGCTTTTCTATTACCTGTTTCCAGAACTCTAGTCATTAAATCGAGTGGATAATAAACCAGTTTTCTTGTGTAATAAATATTAACGATCAGGTTAATAAAAAAAGCAAAAATGATTAGATACAAGATATCTAAGGTGTTTTCAAAATACACTTCAAATTTCCTTTTACATACCAGTTTTGTAACTAGTTTAGCATCATAATCCTTTAAATCAATCGTAGAAAAAATAGCATGCGTTCCAATATGTTCTGGCTGATTGGAATCAATAAATTTTATTTCTGAAGATGTAATTTCTTCCAACCCTTTTATAAAATCGGCATCCATTAATCGGCCAACAAAAAAATAACCAAAAGGTTTTGTTTTGTTTTTCAATGGATCATCAGACCGATGTATGGAAGCGCCAGAAACTTCAATAATTCCTTCAGGAATCTTTAAGTAGAATTTACTCAAACCCAAAGTACTCAATGTCATAATAGCCTTCTTAGGAATAAAGTCTTTTGATTTTATTTTAGATGAAGCGGTTCGAATAATGAAAGTCCCATCCACATCATAAGCCCCCATATAATCCGCTTTATAGATATTTAGCTCATTCCCAATAGTTTCAGAATACCAAGTAGCATCTTTTGTCCGAATGAATTCAACAAACTCATCCCAATTGGTATCGTTGTTTATCGCAACACGAATGGGTTTTGTTTCTAAGTCAATTAATTTAGCAACTTCATTATTAAATTGCTCTTCCGAACTGGTATACACCTGTTTTTCAACTTGTTTAGTATAATAATACAATGAAAAATAAAGGATAATGAAAAATATACTTGATGAAAAAATTAACATCAATATTTTAGGGTAGGTCTTTTTTACAATCATTTTTTAATGCTAAACAAAATTCTGTTAAAAACTTAAACAATTCGAAAATAGAACATTTAATTACTATTCATAACGTCATAAAAAATAGTAATTAAGAAGCTTATTAACAATAGAAACTATTGAAAGACGGCATCAATGATTTCAAAAATCTTTTCCCTATCGAGCGGTTTTGTGATATAATCGGTAAAGCCAGCCTGAAGAATCCGATCCTTATCCTCTGATGAAGAATGAGCCGTTTGGGCAATAACAGGTAAATTGGGTAGAAATATTTTGATTTTTTCAAACGCAGTATAGCCGTCCATCAAAGGCATTTTGATATCCATAAAAACCAGGTCTATCGCTGGATTTGTCGAGCAAATCGTTACTGCTTCCTGCCCGTTTATGGCTCTAATCGTCGTGTAATTGCGCAATTGAAGTATCTTTTTTAACAAAAGGTAATTGATATTGTCATCTTCGGCTATTAAGATTACAATATCCTTATTCGTTTCGGATTCCTTTTTAATTGAACTTACTTTTTCAATTACACTATTTTCATCAAATACCAAAGGAATAGCAAACGAAAATACAGAACCTTTACCAATTTCCGAACTAACGCTCAACGTTCCCCCTAACATTTCTACATAAGCTTTGCAGATAGCCAATCCAAGACCTAAACCACTTAACTCAACGGAGAAGTCATCTTCAATTCGCCGAAAACGATCAAAAATAATTTTGAGATTCTTGGGATCAATTCCTTTTCCGGAATCTTGAACTGTAAATTCGATCTTTTTTTCTTTTTCATTCACCGAATATCCGAAGCCAACTTTCCCGTTTTCTGTGTATTTAATGGCATTCGTAATCAAATTGGTGAAGATCTGCTTCAACTTAGTTTCATCGGTAACAATGGTCCGAGCCACTGGGTTGTCGCTTTCTAGAATATAGAAATCGATTTTCTTATTCTTTGGTATGGTTACTTTTATCGTTTCGAATAATTCTTTGACGCACTGGTTTAAATCAAAACCAACGTGGCGCGGCGATATTTGATTGGCATCAATTTTCGACATTTCAATTAAATCTTCAATGATCGAAACCAAATTGGCACCACTATTCCGAATAATGTTTAAGTACTCGGCTTTATCGGCATCACTTAACGTTTCATTGTTTAACAAATCGCTGAAGCCAATGATGGCATTCATGGGCGTTCGAATTTCATGGGATAAATTGGCTAAAAAAGCCGACTTCAATTTGTCACTTTCCTCCGCTTTTTTCATCGAAATTTCCAACTGCTTTCGCTGGTTGTTGTTTTCTTCAAATAAGTCTCCAATATAACCAAACTCACCAGGCTCCGACTTTAAACTAAAAATGGCATCTTCATTTCCTGTTTCTAAAACTTTGGTTACGGTCTTCAAAGGCGAATAAACCCATTTTTTGGAAAAGTACAAGTAAACCAAAATATTAATGATAAAGGCAATTATAATAATCGCTAGTATTTTTTTGGCACTTCTAAAATCCAAATTAAAGGGTCGTTTGAACAGCAATTTGGCCACTTGCTTATTGTTCACATCTTTTAAATTTAAGACCACTTGAACCGACTCATTATCCGTTTGTTTTTGATAATCCGTAGTCTCCAATTGAATAGAGGAGCTACTTATTTTGTTTAGATTAGCAATGAATCTAGAATCAATCAAACGGGCCATAAAAAAATAACCCGAAGGATTCGTTTTGTCTTTCTTCGGGTCATCAGATGGGTGAATCGTGGCCCCAAAAACCTCAAGAACTCCTTCTGGAACTCTTACAAAAAAGTGACTTAATCTAGATTTATAAAGCTTAGGAAATACTTCTTTAGAGATAAAAGCGGCTGATTTTAATTTGGTTGAAGAAACCTTATCAATCAATTGATTGTCCATTCCGTAGATTCCAATATAATCCACTTCATACGTTTCAAACTCTTCGACAATAAATTTTTGAAACCATTTGGGATCTTTCGTAAGGGTATATTTCACCAATTCGCTCCAATACGTGACGTCTTTAATCGTAGCAATATGCGTTTTGGAATTCAAATCAAATAATGAAATGACTTCGCTATTGAATTGATTGTAGGTGGTTCGGTATACTTCTTTTTCCTGTTGAATTGTATACAGGTAAAGCGATACATATAAAAGAATAAAAAGCGAACTAGTTCCAACAATCAGTAATAAGAGTTTGGAATATGTATTTAAGTCAACGAATTTTTTCATAGAATTTGGGGAAACTAATAAAAAATAATATTCGCTAAATGTAAAATAATTTTGAGAACATTGATGCCTTTCCAGCAAGAATTTAAGAGCACTCAATTTTAAACAAATAAAAAAACTCCAAATTTTCACTTGGAGTTTTCAACCTAACTAACCTTATTTATTATAGAACTGTTCCTTTGAAAGAAAGTGTTTTGGGAGCATCTTCCGCATTGGTAGTTACAGTAACTGTTTTCGAAAAAGCACCTTTATTGGCAGCGTTATAGGTTGCTGTTACTTTTCCAATTTCTCCTGGCTGAATCGGCGTTTTCGTGTAATCTGTTGCTGTGCAACCACAAGACGCTTTTACATTGGTAATCACTACTGCCGTCTTACTGGTATTCTTAAATTCGAATTCCACGGCTTTGGGTTTGTTTTGCGGAATTTCTCCTAAATCAATTTGCTCGGTTTTCCAAGTGATAGTGGCTGTAGCGATTTCAATTTTAGAAGTGGTGGCAGAAAGGGGCAACATGGTAAATGACATTAAGGCTAATGCACTAACGAATACTGAAATTTGAATTGTTTTCATAATTAAATTTTTTAGAGTTACTATGGGTTGGTTCCTAATTTGAACAAGTCAAAAGTAGCCGAGTTACTCCGTCGTTGCTGTTAAGCAGTTTCAAATGTTTGTTAACGACTTGTTAATAGGAAAATGGAATGGTATTTTTGAGTAATATTACCAAGAATTTAGTAGATCGGTAAATGATTCACGAGCAACAATTCCATGATAAAAAAGAACAAACTTAACAGTATTATTATTCTCGGACTTATCGCCATCATTGGTATTTTGATTGCACAACTGCTGTGGACCAAGCAAGCCTTCACCATTGAAGAAAAGAAATTCAGTCAAAAAGTACACATTGCACTTTTGGAAGTAGCCAAAAAATTGTACGAAGGCACCAACCACGAATTGCCCGCTGAAAATCCGGTGCAAAAAATCTCAAATGACTATTACATCGTCAACATTGACAATGATTTTGAACCCAAAATTCTGGAATTTTATCTGAAATCAGAATTCGAAAAGGTCAATATCACCACCGATTACGAATATGCCATGTACAATTGTCAAAGTGATGAAATGGTTTACGGCAATTATGTTTCGCAAGCCGATGATTCGAAAACAGTGCATTCCGTTTATTTTCCAAAACATAAAAATCTAGTGTACTACTTTGCCATTCGATTCCCAAATGAAACGGGTTATTTGTTTAGTTCCTTGAAATTTTGGTTTGTACTTTCCTTTGCTTTGATTATCATTTTATTAGTCTACGTCTACTCTATTTTTACGATTTTACAACAAAAGAAATATTCCGAATTGCAGCGCGATTTCATTAATAACATGACTCATGAATTTAAAACACCATTGTCTTCGATATTGATTGCCTCTAACTATCTGAAAAACCAAGACGTGATTCTGAACGATGAAAAATTGAAAAAATATACCGAGATTATCATTAGTCAAAGTAAGAAACTCAATACGCACATAGAAACAATTTTGAATAGCGCCAAATCAGACAATTCGCCCTTAGTTTTAGATAAGAAAGAGATAGAAATCATTCCCATTTTAAAAGATGTCATCGAAAACATTCAATTAAAATACCCCGAAAGTAAGATTACTATTTCGGCTTCGAAAGACAACTACTCCATTAAGGCTGATGCCTTTCACTTTACCAATTTGGTCTACAATCTCTTAGACAATTCCATAAAGTATTCCGAAAAATCACCTATCATCAACATTGCGCTTATGATGGAAAAGCAACAATTCAAAATCGAATTCACCGACAATGGTATCGGAATTGCTCCCAAAAATATTCCGTTTATCTTTGACAAGTTTTATCGAATTCCAAGTACAAAAAGCAATGAAGTGAATGGTTTCGGGCTCGGACTTTACTACGTCAAAAAAATCTGCACGCTCCATGAGTGGAAAATTCAAGGCAAAAACAATGTAGAAAACGGCATGACATTTACCATTTTAATTCCCATTAGCCATGAATCTGTTTAAAATTCTTTACGCCGAAGACGACGAAACCTTAGCATTTCTAACCAAAGACAATTTGGAACAAAATCACTATGAAGTGACACATTGCAGCGATGGTAACCAATGTTTGCAGGCCTTCTTAACGGATTCGTTCGACATTTGTATTCTAGACATTATGCTTCCCAAAAAAGACGGTTTTGAATTGGCCACTGAAATTCGGAAGCGGAATTCGGATATTCCCATCATCTTTCTTTCGGCAAAAACATTGAAAGAAGATCGACTTAAGGGACTGCGGTTAGGTGCCGATGACTATATGGTAAAACCCTTTAGTATTGAAGAATTGGTTTTGAAAATTGAGATTTTCTTGAAACGTTCACAAAAGCAAAAGACCAGTAGCAAGTCGCTTTATGAAGTTGGAAAATACCACTTTGACAGTCAAAATTTTCTAGTGTATTCGGATACTGAAAAAATTAGCTTAACCCAACGAGAATCTGATTTGCTAAGATTTTTCCTCGACCATAAAAACGTAGTTTTAAAACGCGAAGAAATACTAAAATCACTTTGGGGCGATGACGATTATTTTATGGGAAGAAGTTTAGATGTATTCATTTCAAGATTGCGTAAGATTTTGGCAAATGAAGACGGAATCTCAATCGAAAACTTACACGGAATTGGTTTCCGGTTTAATTTCAAGTAATTAAATTAATATCTTTACTTAAATTTAAACCTATGAAATTAAATGCATTTCTTTTGACGATATTCTTTTCATCAAGTGTTTTGGCACAAATAATTTCCATTCCCGACGTTACTTTTAAAAATAAATTAACCCACGGATATCCAAACAATCACGGATATGACACCAATCAAAATGGTGAAATTGATAGTTCTGAAGCTGCTCAAATTACCAGCTTAAATCTTTCGCACGCCACTATTCACGATGTTACTGGAATTAGAAGTTTCAGCAATTTGACCTATTTAAATCTAGACAACTGTAAGGTTTCTGCTTTAGATCTTCATGATTTAGTGCATCTAAAAACGGTAACTTGTGAATACAATTTCAATTTATTAACTAGTGTTAATGTTAGTGGATGTGTTGCATTAGAGACTTTAAATTGCAATACAAATCCAGTTGCTGAATTAATTTTAACAGGTGCAGTTGCCTTAAAAAAATTAGATTTTCATTACAATGCTTTACCCATTTTAGATTTATCAGGATTAGTAAATCTTGAAAGCCTTGATTTTAGTTATGGCAAACTAGCGACAGTTACGCTAACCAACCACCCAAATTTGAAAAGCATTAATTTTTATAAAAACTATACGCTACAAAATTTAGACCTAACAACGGCGCCCAATTTACAGTTTGCTAACCTATCTAGTTGTGGTTTGATTCAATTAAAAGTGCAAAATCTTCCTCAGTTAAGTACCTTATCATGCGATCAAAATCGTTTGTTAGAACTTGATTTAACTGGAGATTCAAATATTCAACGGCTAAATTGTAGCTACAATGCTATACCTTCGTTGGTTGTAAAACACTGCAGTAATTTAATCGAATTGTATTGCTCCAATAATAAAATTACGAGTCTTGATGTTAGCAATCTTGGTCTTAATTTTGTACGACTGTATTGTCAAAAGAATGCATTGACCTCTTTAAATGTAAAAAACACTAATTTATACTATTTAGATTGTAGCAATAATTTCCTCACAACCTTAGATTTAAGTTGGATAAATCTGCAATATTTTTACGGAAATAACAATCAATTGACCTATATCGACACTACTCATAATAATGCCCAGCAACTTAGTTTTAAATTAGAAAATAATCCAAATTTATTTTTTGTTTGTGCTGATAGCTATCGAAAAGATCAATTTGACGCTTATTTTTCGGCACAACAAATGCGCTATGTTCAAGTAGACAGCAATTGTAATTTCAAACCCACTTTTTATCCAAATCCAGTAATTGATTTCATCAATATCAAAGCAATTCAAAACATTCGCTCCTTGAAAATTTTTGATATGAAAGGGCAATTATTGCATGTTTCTGGGGCAAATAAAAATACTATTGATTTCGATTTCTCTTCTTACGCTACCGGAAATTATATCCTCGAAGTGGAAACAGAATATGGCATTACACCTTTAAAAATGGTGAAAAAGTAATTTTTTGGTGTTATTTAAAACTAATTAAATTCAAATCCTTTTCGGCAATTTCATAAATAACAAAATCGGGTTTTTCTTTTACGATTCTTTGTTTGTCGAATTTCGGTGTTGAAAGATAAGTTAAGTCGCCGAAGGTTACATTTAAAAACGGAATCAAACTCACGGTGTAAGAATCTCTGAAAAGGATGCCTTTGTATGGTCTGTTTGGGTTTTTAATGAACAATTCTGGTAACCTATTAATCGTGTCGCGTCGTTCCGTAACCGTTGATTTTTGATTCTCAATAAACTTATAACAGATTTCCTTTTTGTAGATTCCTAACATTTTCGTCAAGTCCATTTGATTTTGCTCGATTTGAATCACATGAAAATTTTCACGATGCAATAATTGCGTCTGGGGAAGATCTATTTTAATTCTTTTTACCAATTCTTGCGCGCCTACAAAGGCACCATATTCGTTCCAATGGGTATCTGTTTTGTAATATATTCTTCGCTCTTTTTTAGCAGCAAATAAATTGGGACGGATGTCCATCACGTCCATTTTTCCCGAAAGTTTCGACTTGATTCTATCAAAAGTTTTGGGAGCTTTATTCGGTTTTATAGGCAAAAACTCTTTATAGATTGTATGCGAGGTTGGTGCCATTAAAAAGTAGAATTTAACTCCTAAACTATCACAAAAACGTTTCATCTCAAGAACATTATTGGAAACCGCGGTAATGGTAGAATCGGTTTCATGAAATACGCCTAAAGATTCTGAATAAATATGGTTATAACTGTCGCCCACAAAATACCAGCCCGATTTGCCATAAACCACTTTATCCGGAATGGGGCTGACTAGCAACATACTCGAGTTTAAATTCAAGTATTGGTTTACCAATACATTTCGAAAAGCAAAATTATTTTTATAATAGGTATCAAAAAGTTCCAATGGTCGCTTCGGATTGAACTCCAACGGAGCTTGGTTTTCTTTGCTTTTGCCCAATAAAGCATTGGTATTGCAAAAAAACAATACCGAAGGCGCCAAGAACATAAACGCTACAATCCCGAGAAAGATATTTTTAACAGTCATAGCCTTTAGAATCTAAAATAAATAAATGGGTTGTACGTGTCGACTGACAAATACATAAAAACGATATACAATAGCACAATCAAACCGCCGTAATACATACTTTGAAGTAAGGCATTCGACGCTCCCGTTTTAGTAAACTTGTTTTTGAAATAAGGAAACAAAGGCATTGAAAACAGAAATGCTAAAACAGCGATAACGATATTGTGCGCATTGATAAAGTAGGAGGCATAAAATACGACATTGGAAGAATCAGGTTCTAAAAAGAACATTTTTTTCAAATACAATATAGCCGTCGGTACGTCAGCCGCTCTAAAAAACACCCAGCCGATCATTACGACAAATAGTGTGTAAGCATGTCGAATTGGCTTCCAAACTTTACTCAAAAGATCTTCTAAAAACAATCGTTCCAAAATGAGAAAGAAGCCGTGCATTAAACCCCAAATAATGAAATTCCAACTCGCACCATGCCATAAACCGGTAGCAAAAAAGACGATGAATAAGTTGCGATACGTTAATAGCGCTCCTCCTCTATTACCGCCTAAAGGGAAATACAGATAATCTCGAAACCAAGTGGACAAGGAAATGTGCCAGCGACGCCAAAAATCTTTAATAGAAGTAGCGGTATAGGGGTAATTGAAGTTTTCTAAAAAATTAAAACCAAGCATTTTAGCTAAACCGATTGCCATATCGGAATAAGCTGAAAAGTCAAAATAAATCTGCAAAGTATACGCTATGATTCCTAACCAAGCGGCGCCACTAGTAATGTATATTGGCGAACTCGAAAAGATTTGATCAGCAAAAACAGCACAAGTGTTGGCGATAATCATTTTCTTAGCCAACCCTAAAATCAAGCGCTCGAGGCCAATCATAAACTTCGATTTGTTCACATGACGGTCCTCTAATTCCTTATCGATATCCACATAACGAACAATTGGCCCAGCAACCAAATGCGGAAACAAACTCACATAAGCCGCAAAATTCACAAAACTCTTATTGGCTTTGATGTTGCCTCGGTACACATCCAAGGTATAAGAAAGGGTTTGAAAGGTATAGAAACTAATCCCTAAAGGCAATGCTACTCCTTTAATTTTAGTGTGAAAAACAATTCCGAACAAACTAAAAATGCCTTCTATATTCTCTAAAACGAAATTGGCGTATTTAAAAAAGACCAACAGGGAAAAGCTGACAAACAAGGAAAGAAATAGTCCTTGCTTTCGCCTCCCTTTTTCAATTAATAGGGAGGCTTTATAATTGGCGTAAATTGTTACAAACATCACCCCGATGATATAGTATTCGCCCCAAACGTAAAAGATAATGTTGCAAAACAATAAGAATAAATTCTTGTATTTTTTGGAGATGAAATGATTCCCAATCAATACGAACGGTAGAAATAGGGAAAGAAAAATAACACTTGTGAAAAGCATGTATGCGAAATTTCGGCAAATATATTAATTTTATTATTAGGCTTCCGAGTTTATTAAATGGTTCTAGTAGGCTATTGCTATCAAATTCTAACTCAAAAGCATCGAATTCTAATTCCCTAAATACAATTCGTTTTCTTAAACTATATTTGTTTTGCTAACCTATAATGAATTCATTTTGAAAAACGAATGGTACTACCCCCAAACCTACCTGCTGATCTTGCTCGTCAGTACCGTTTCGTTAGCCCAAAATCCTGTCGTGGACAGTTTAAGAAAAGTGGTCGTTTCTGCCTCAAAAGACACTACCAGAGTAAACACCTACAATGCTTTGGCTAACGAATTCAAAGAAAGCAACCCGGATTCGACCTTGTTTTACGCAAAAAAAGCCGCTGATTTAGCCCGTAAAATTCACTATGACTATGGTGTAGCTGCGGCTTACATGAATCATGGTAATGCGAACATCATTCTGAGCAATTATCCGCAGGCTTTATCCGATTTTAATCAAGCACAAGAGCGGTTTCAATTGCTTATTGAAAATCCTTCCACTCTTGACCTTAAGAAACTTAAAAATGGTTTGGCTCGAGCGTATGCTAGTGCTGGTGTGGTTTATTCTGAAGTAAACACCTACTCTATTGCTTTGAATTACTATTTTAAAGCATTGAAACTTTACGAAGAAATCAAACAAAAAAACAGTATCTCTAAAGCGTTTAATAACATTGGAATTGTCTACAAGTCGCAAGGAAATCTTTCGAAAGCGTTAGTTTATTTTCAAAAAGCTTTACGAATTCAACAAGAAATTGATGAGCCAACCATCGCCGTTACATTGACCAATATTGGAGTCATTTATTTTGAACAAAGAAACAATAACGAAGCATTTCGCTACTATTTTCAAGCGCAAAATTTGTTTGACAAAAGCGATAATCAAAGAAATAATGCTTTACTGCAAAGTTACTGGGGCGATTACTACAAAAAACTGGACGACATCACAAAAGCAGCGGACTACTATCAAAAATCACTGCGTATGTATGAAGGATTAGATAACAAATTTGGGGCGTCGCTTGCCTATTACAATTTAGGAACATTGTTTTTTGAGAAACATAATTATGACGCTGCTTTATCCAACACCAACCAATCCTTAACCTTAGCTAAAGCTATTGGCGTTTTGGATCAAACCCAACAATCGGAAAAACTCCTGAGCGATATTTACGGAGCAATGAACAAGCCTACCGAATCGTTGGTGCATTTCAAAGCCTACATTCGGGCGAAAGATTCTTTGGTGAATGAAGAAAACAACAAGAAATTTCTGCGTTCCGAATTGAATTTTGAATACCAAAAGAAAGAAGCACTTTTAGTAGAAAAGAACAAACGTCAGCAACAATTCACTTGGTTTGCCATTATTGGTGGCCTATTATCGCTAGGATTGATTTTTGTAACGTATAATCGTTTACAAATCAAACGCCGATTGACCTTACAAAAAGAAGTTGCTGAGTACGAACAAAAAGCGCTGCATTTGCAAATGAATCCCCATTTTGTTTTCAATTGTTTGGGGTCGATTTCGAGTTTCATTGTGCAAAACGGAACCGATTCGGCTATCAAATACTTGTCGAAATTCTCGAAATTAATGCGACTCACCTTAGAATATTCCAAAGGCTCTTTGATTCCGATTGACAAAGAAATTGAAAGCTTGCAAAACTATTTGGAGTTAGAACAACTGCGGTTTCACCAAAAATTTGAATTCTCGATTCACTCCAGTTCCTCCATTGAAGACGACATGGCATTACCGCCTTTATTGGTGCAACCATTTGTTGAAAATGCGATCCTTCATGGCGTAGTTCCAAAAGAAGGCAATGGCCGAATTGAAGTCAATTTTAATGTGATTAGTCACCAACTAATTTGCACGATTACCGACGACGGTGTGGGGATTTCCAAATCGATGGCGATGAAAGAGCATTCGGTGAAAGCCCACCAATCGATGGCATTGGAAATTACCAAAAAGCGCCTTGAAATGATGGAAGCCACTACGCAACAAAAAGCACAGGTGACTATAGAAGAAATGAAGAACATCCATCAAGAAAGTATCGGAACCAAAGTGGTCATCACCTTGCCCATTCAATATACTTCGGATACTAAAACTAGAGTTTGAAAAATATCATAAAAATTTGAAGCAATAAAAAAATATGATTACAGCCTTATTAATCGACGACGACAAACATTTGCGGAAGGGCATGAAGAGCCTTTTGGAGCGTTATGCCTCCGAAATTCGTATTGTTGGCGAAGCCGAAAGTGTTAAAACCGGGATACAAGCCATAGAAAAGTACCAACCACAAGTAGTATTTTTAGATATTCACCTAACTGACGGAACCGGTTTTGACATTTTGGAACAAGTAGCGTTAACGCACGGGAAATTAAATTCTCATGTCGTATTCATTACAGCGCACGAGCAATATGCCTTAAAAGCGTTTAAGTTTAGCGCATTGGATTTTTTATTAAAGCCTGTTGATCCCGAAGAATTGCAAAAAACGATTCTAAAAATAAAAGAAGCTTTAGAGAAAAACACTTCGTTTGAGCACATCGATTTGTTGCTGGAGAACATTCGGAAAAAAGTAGACCATTACAAACGCATTGCGCTTTCTACCGCCGATGGCATTCATTTGTTTGAAGTAAGTGATATCATTCGGTGCGAATCACAAGACAATTACACCCAATTTTTCATCAAAAATCACAAGCCGTTATTGATTTCAAAAACCTTGAAAGAATACGAAGAACTGTTGAAAGAACACGGATTTGAGCGCATTCACCAATCGCATTTAATTAACTTGTCGTATTTGAAATCGTATATCAAAACCGACGGTGGTTATGTAATCATGGCCGACAACACCAACATCCCCATTGCCCAAAGAAAAAAAGAACGCCTGCAAGAATTAATCAAAGCCTTATAAAACTTAATAGTCAAAACAACAAACAAAACCAACCTCATGAAAAATACATTCCTACTCTTATTGCTTTTTACAGGGATTGTGAAGGGACAAATTGTAACTATTCCGGATGCTAATTTTAAGGCGAAGTTATTGAGTGCTTCCGCCAACAACAACGTAGCCAAAGACAGCATGGGCAACGCTATCGCTATTGACGGGAATGCAAATGGAGAAATAGAAGTTTCGGAAGCAACTCTTGTGGCTTCGTTAAGTATTTTTTCTTCTGGGATTGCTTCTGTGAGCGGACTTGAATCGTTCGCCAACTTAAAAACCCTAATTTGTTTTGGCAATCAGCTTTCTTCATTAGATGTGTCGATGCTCTCACAATTGGTGACGTTGCGATGCAATAATAATACTTTAACCACTTTGGTTTTGAGTCCATCCGTTGCCGATCTCAATTGTTCTTACAACCAACTCACGAGTTTGAATTTGAATGGAAACGAGTACACTAATCTGAGTATTGCTTACAATCAAATAGCAAGTATTTCCCTTCCACCGTGCAACATTGGCAATGCTGCCTTGGATATTTCTGGAAATCTCTATACGACCATCGATTTTTCTAACGTTATGTTTTCAGCTCATCCGGAAGCGAGATTCACTTGTGAAAACACCCAACTAATAGCTTTAGATTTTAGTCATTTGTATGGTTTTGGTTCTTATCACATTCGCAGCAATCCGAATCTAAATACTATAAATTTTAAAAATGGCATGCCCGAAATATGTTTTTCTTTAGCAATAGACCCCGCTTGTGCAGATTTTCTTGATATTGCCAATAATCCAATATTACAACATGTTTGTGTGGATGAAGATCTAGCAGGATTTTCGGAGGTCACTTACTTTACCGATACTACGACCATTGATAACACAAGTGTAATCTCGACCTACTGTTCTTTTGTTCCCGGTGGAAATTTTAATACCATTACTGGAACAACTCTTTATGATTTAAATAATAATGGATGCGATGTGAACGATCCTTCACAACCGTATATTAAAATGAAAATTACTAGCACCAACGCTTCGGGTGCTACCGTCACCAATGCCGAAGGTATTTATTCCTTTTTTACAGATGCTGGAACTTTTACAGTGCAACCTGAATTAGAACATCCCGAGTATTTTTCGGTATCGCCACCCAGTGTTCCTGTTATATTTCAAGCGAACGACAATTCGGTGTCCAATACAAGTTTTTGCATTACAGCCAATGGAGTTCATCCCGATTTAGCGGTAGTTTTAGATCCAATTAGTACCGCTAGAGCTGGTTTTGACGCTACGTATAAAATAATTGTCACCAATAACGGCACCACCTATTTGTCTGAAAGCTTGATCTTAAATTACGACTCTTACCGAACCACCTTTACCACCGCTACTCCAGCTGTAACCTTACAAGACACCAACAATCTGATTTGGGACTTTACAGAGTTAGCACCGTTTGAAACCAGAGCGTTTTATTTTACACTACACCTGAATAGCACAACCGATATTCCGGCTTTAAATGTGGGTGATATTTTAAATTTTAACGCGCTTTGTTTACCGGTTGGTGGCGATGAAAATATGGCTAACAACACGTTCGAATTTCATCAAAATGTAGTAAATGAGGAAGCGCCCAATTTTAAAACCTGCTTGGAAGGCGAAACGATTGCTGTTGACAACATTGGTTCCTTTTTACATTACAACATTGATTTTGATAACATTGGTACTACTGACGCCAACAATATTGTGGTACGAGACGCACTCGACACCTCAAAATACGAGGTCAATTCGATGCAATTGCTTTATGATTCGCATCCTGTTGAAGTGAAAGTCACTGGAAATGTGGTTGAATTTATTTTCAAAAACATCAATTTACCTAGCGCTATTTCGAATCCAATTGGTGGCCACGGCAATGTGTTGTTTAAAGTGAAAACGCTACCCACTTTACAAGTCGGTGATATAGTAACCAATACGGCTACACTATTCTTTGATTACAATGCACCCATTACTACCAATGAAGCTAGGACCAACATCAGTACATTAACGGCTGCTAGTTTTATAAAAGATCCTAGTGTCGTTGTTTATCCGAACCCAACAAAGAATATAGTAACTATTAGTGCTAAAAATAATTTGAAATCGGTATCCCTTTTTGATGTACAAGGTCGTTTGTTGCAAACGGCTCACGAATCTAAAAAAACAACCACTTTGGATCTTTCCAATAGATCGAATGGAAACTATTTTCTAAAAATAACCACTGAAAAAGGAAGTACTGTTAAAAAAGTAATCAAAGAATAGTTAGTTAGGTTAGTTTGATTACTGAAAAAGCGCCAATTGGGTTACTTGGCGCTTTTTTTTATGACTATTGCTACTAGTCAGCATAGAAAATCTAAAAATCTACAACGGAATATTTCCGTGCTTGCGATTTGGCGTGGCTACCACTTTGTTTTCCAACATACTAAAAGCCTTAATTAGTTTTCTTCGAGTATCTTGTGGTAAAATTACTTCGTCAACAAAACCCCGTTGTGCGGCAGTATACGGATTGGCAAACAATTCACCATATTCGGCTTCTTTCTCTAACAACTTTGCCTCCGGATTAACCGCTTCGCTGATTTCCTTTTTGAATATAATTTCACTAGCACCCTTGGCTCCCATCACCGCAATTTCGGCTGTTGGCCACGCAAAATTCATGTCGGCTCCAATGTGTTTTGAATTCATTACATCGTAAGCACCGCCGTACGCTTTCCTAGTAATTACAGTTACTCTCGGAACCGTAGCTTCGCTTAACGCATACAGTAATTTGGCTCCGTGAACAATGATTCCGTTCCATTCTTGATCGGTTCCGGGCAAGAATCCAGGCACATCTACCAAGACCAAAAGCGGAATGTTGAAGCAATCACAAAATCGGGTAAAACGTGCCGCTTTGATTGAACTTTTCACATCCAAACAACCAGCGAGAAACATGGGGTTGTTGCCTACAATTCCGATACTTCTTCCTGCAATTCTGGCAAAACCAACAATAATGTTTTCCGCGTAATCTTTGTGGATTTCAAAAAACGAATCTTCGTCAATCACGCCGCGAATCACTTCGTGCATGTCGTATGGTTTGTTCGCATTTTCCGGCACAATGGTATTTAATTGCTCTCGCAGTTCAGATCCCAACTCGTAAGGTAATTTGGGCGTTACTTCTTTATTATTTTGTGGAATATAACTCAATAATTTCTTGATATCTTCCATACAGGAAATTCCGTTTGGTGATGTCGTGTGAGCGACTCCAGACTTAGTCGAATGCGTTACAGCACCGCCCAAAGCTTCAGAAGTTACTTCTTCATTCGTTACCGTTTTAACGACATTCGGACCGGTGACAAACATATAACTATTGTTTTCGACCATCATAGTGAAATCGGTCATCGCTGGCGAATATACCGCACCACCAGCGCAAGGCCCCATAATGGCGGAGATTTGCGGAATCACGCCTGACGCTTGTACGTTTCTAAAGAAGATATCAGCATAACCGCCCAAAGAACGGACTCCTTCTTGAATTCTAGCACCACCAGAATCGTTCAAGCCAATCATTGGCGCACCCACTTTGAGCGCCATATCCATGACTTTACAAATCTTTTCGGCATGTGTTTCGGATAGTGCGCCTCCAAAAACCGTAAAATCTTGAGCAAAAATATAAACCAACCTGCCGTTAATAGTTCCGTATCCTGTGATGACACCATCGCCATAGTAGATTTCTTTTTCCATTCCGAAATCGGTCGTACGGTGGGTTACTAACATGCCGATTTCCTCAAACGAACCTTCATCCATCAAATACTCGACGCGTTCTCTTGCCGTTAGTTTTTTCTTTTCGTGCTGTTTGGCGATTCGTTTGGAACCACCTCCTAATTTGGCTTGTGCTATTTTATCGTTTAGAATATTTATCTTAGTATCCATAGTTTATTGTATTGGTAATCGAACGATTTTTTGATCCTCTAAATACTGCTTAAGTGCCACCAGCGCAGCAATTTCAGCTTCTTTTTCCATTTGAATTTTCAACACCGCTGGGTCGTAGTATTTTTTGACGAAATGGGTATCGAAATTTCCAGAGCGAAATGCTTCGTGTTCGAAAACAAATTTTCCGAAAGGCAAAGTAGTTTGAACGCCTTTAATTTTATACCCTTCGATTGCTTTGATCATCAATTGAATCGACTCTTCTCTAGTTTTTCCATACGTGATTAATTTCGACAACATGGGATCGTAATAAATCGGAATGTCCATGCCTTCTTCAAAACCATTGTCTACTCGAACGCCTTCTCCCGTTGGCAATTGGTACACATCCAAATGTCCGACGCTTGGCAAGAAATCGTTCATTGGATCCTCAGCATAAACACGCAATTCCATCGCATGCCCGTTTATATGCAAATCCTCTTGTTTCATCGGTAACGCTTCACCACGAGCCACTTTGATTTGCAGTTCGACCAAATCGACACCCGAAATTAATTCGGTCACCGGATGCTCCACTTGCAAACGAGTATTCATTTCCAAGAAATAAAAATTGTGTTTTTCGTCTAATAGAAATTCAACCGTTCCAGCCCCCAAATAATCACAAGACTTGGCCACCAAGACGGCTGCCTCACCCATTTTTTTTCGCAGTTCCGGAGTTAAAACTGATGAAGGTGCTTCTTCAATTACTTTTTGATGACGCCGTTGAATGCTGCATTCCCGTTCAAAGAAGTACAAGATATTGCCGTGACTATCGGCCATGATTTGAATTTCAATATGCCTTGGTGACGACACATATTTTTCTATAAAAACCGATCCATCACCAAACGCTGCAGTTGCCTCACTTATAGCACGGTTCATTTGTGACACAAAATCTTCTTCCGATTCTACGATTCGCATTCCTTTACCGCCACCGCCAGCCGAAGCTTTAATTAATATCGGAAATCCAATAGCGGTTGCTGATTTTTTGGCTTCATCAATATCAATAATGGCATGATCAACGCCGGGAACCATGGGGATATTATAGTGCATTACCGCTTCTTTTGCGGCTAACTTACTACCCATAACATGAATAGCTTTGGATTTTGGTCCGATAAAAATCAAATTGTTTTTTTCGACTTCTTCGGCAAATTCCGCATTTTCACTTAAGAATCCGTAGCCGGGATGAATTGCATCTACGTTTAAAGATTTCGCAACTTCTATAATTTTACTTCCCAACAAATAGGATTGGTTGGAAGGGGCTTCCCCAATGCAAACGGCTTCGTCAGCAAATTTTACATGCGGGGCATTTCTATCGACCGTCGAATAAACGGCAACGGTTTTGATACCCATTTTTTGAGCGGTTTTCATCACTCGTATGGCAATTTCGCCTCGATTGGCTACTAGTATTTTTTTCATTTTTTTGAGATAAAAGAAGAAAGGTCACCACTTAGGAAAGTATCTTGGCTCTTTCTTCTTGATTCTTGATTCTTCTTATTCAAACTCAATTAACAATTGTCCTTTTACAACGGCATCGCCTACATTTACAGCAATCGATTTGATGACACCGTCGCGAGGCGAGAGAAAACTATTTTCCATTTTCATTGCACCCAAGATCAATAAGTTGTCGTTTTCTTTCACTTCTTGACCAATCGCAACACTGATTTCTAGAATTAATCCAGGCATTGGTGCTTTGATAGCATTGATGTGTTTGGTGGCACCGATTTCGAATCCCATTTCGGAAATCAATTGATCTAGCGCATTGGAAATCTCCACAGAATACTCTGTATTGTTAACGGACACGGTATAGGTCTTTTGATTGAAATTGGAAGCTACTATTTCGGCTTCGTAAGGAGTGTTTTGATGGAGGATGTGAAATTTATTGGTTTCCACACTAACGGCATCGAGTGGTGAGGTGCTTTTCGAATCCAAATCAAACGAAAAAGTACCATTCACTTTAACTTTATAGTCAGTAGTCATAGGTTTGTTGGTTTAATACTGGTAAATTTAAATATAAATTTATTTTTATTTGCCTTTAAAAATCATATAAATGCAAAATAAATATACATATATTGGAAAATTTACAACACTAACAAGCCGATATCTCTTAAAGTACTGATAGGTTTGGAAAACCAAAACAATTCAAAATCGTCGAAATGCGTTTCAAAATCGCTTTTAATTTCTTGCCAAGTAACAAGCTTGGAATTATTTATTGAGATTTGCTCGAGTTTCGCCTCCAGCCATTCCCCTTCTTTTTTATTGATTTGAATCGTGACCGGGGCTTTTTTATCCTGAAACGTTAACCCCATTATTTCCCAACTGTTACCTTTCTTAGATTTGGTAAATATTGTCGTACTGGGTTTTCCGCCAAGCCATACTATTTTGGCATTTGGTTTTACCTGAAAATCTTCAATATTTTCGAGTGCGTTAAAAATAAAATCGGACGGAATGGTTGTCTTAGGAATCTTAAACTCAAACCATTCTTGCAGTGCAAAATCGAAACAAATGCCATGCATAAAATTGTATAACGATTTCTGCAATCCGAAGCTGAATTGTTCGTGATCAATTCCTGTTTGGTCTTTAAAAGCAATATCATTATTGGCAAAAGTTCCGATGGCTTCGGTATCTTTTTGAACGCCAAATTTCTCAGGATAAAGTCCAACCGGACTGTGTGCCGTCATTGCAAACTGATGCCAAAATCCCGATTGAAGGATTCCGATTTCAAACATTTGCCGTACCATTTCTAAGCTATCAATGGTTTCTTGAACGGTTTGTGTGGGATAGCCATACATTAAATAGGCATGCACCATAATGCCGGCTTCAGTGAAATTTCGGGTTACTTTGGCTACCTGTTCTACGGTAACACCTTTGTCGATTAATTTTAGCAAACGGTCGGATGCAACTTCTAATCCACCCGAAACAGCAATACATCCAGACGCTTTTAGAAGCAAACACAAATCTTTGGAGAAACTTTTCTCGAACCGAATATTCGTCCACCAAGTGATGGTGATTCTCCGTTTTAAAATTTCTAACGCCAACGCTCGCATCAAAGCCGGTGGTGCTGCTTCATCTACAAAATGAAATCCAGTTTGGCCGGTTTGTGCAATCAATTCCTCGATTCGATCGCATAAAATTCCTGCTGCAATGGGTTCGTAAATTTTGATGTAATCTAACGAAATATCACAAAAAGTGCATTTTCCCCAATAGCAGCCATGCGCCATGGTGAGTTTGTTCCATCGGCCGTCGCTCCACATTTTGTGCATGGGATTGACCACTTCAATTACTGAAATATAGTGATCTAGGAGCAAATCGGAATAATCGGGAGTACCCACTTCGGATTGTTTGTAATCTGCTTTTTTGGAATTGTTTTTATAAGCTACTTTCCCATTTTCGAGAAGAAAGGTCCGTTTGTACTCTTTTTCAAGGGAACTATTTTCAACTTCTAATAATAATTCAATTGGTAGTTCTCCATCATCTAAGGTAATGTAATCGAAAAATTCAAAAACTCTTGTATCGGATAACGATCGCAATTCGGTATTGGGGAAACCGCCGCCCATGGCAATTTTAATTTTTGGAAAATGCTTTTTCACCCATTGTGCACATCGAAAAGCGGCATATAAATTACCGGGGAACGGAACTGAAATAAGGAATAAAGTAGGCTGGATTCGCTCTATTTTTTGTTTTAAAACGTCGAGTAAGATTTTGTCGATATAGGTGTGCTCCAATTGCAACGCACCGTACAAGTCGTCAAAAGAATGAGCACTTCTGCCCAATCGTTCGGCATAGCGACTGAATCCGAAATTTTCATCAATGCATTCAACAATAAAATCGGAAAGATCTTCTAAGTATAACGTTGCCAGATGCTTTGCTTTATCTTGTGTTCCCATCGCTCCAAAAGCCCAATCTAAATCTTCTAATTGCTGGAATCTTGAAGCTTCGGGAAGAAAATCCTCTTGACAAATTTGAAGTGCTAACGTTGGATTTTTTCCTTGCAGAAAAGCGATCACCGCATCAATAGTATGAATATAATCCTCTTGTAGCGCTAGAATCCGCTTTGCATTTTCAGATATTGGTTGGAAATCATTCGTTTGAAATAAGGCTGTAAGTCCTTTTTTCGAAAACAATTCTAAAATGACCTCAATTCCCAAATCGGCTTGAACTGCTGGAATATTTTTAGTGTTCAAAAAACCTTTAATGTAAGCCGTCGCTGGATAGGGTGTATTCAGTTGTGTAAATGGTGGCGTAATTAGAAAGGCTTTCGTTTTCAAAAGTATTTTTTTTTTACAAAAGTAACAGTAAAATCTGAAAGTAGTACAGAGGATAAAATTGATTTGCCAATCCTTTGTTAAAGCAAAATAAACTACCTTTACATTTGGTAATTTTACACAAAATTTTAGCAATTTAAATTATGCCAACCGACTGTATTAGCTATCAAAATTCGGGATATTTTACTCCTTTAATCACAGATTACTTAGATCAAAAACCGAATTTACAGTCCTTTTACCATCGCTTTCCTACTCTCGAAAACTTTGAAAAACAACTACTAGAAAAGCAACAAAATTTTGATCATTCCAACCGTGAAGCATTGGTAACGGTTTTAGAAAGACAATACGATTCCCTAGAAGTTTCTAATAAAACAGAGCAAAATATTGCGGCTTTAAGGCACCATACTACCTTTACAATCACCACTGGGCATCAGCTGAACCTATTTACTGGTCCGCTGTATTTTTTGTATAAAATTATTACAACGATTAAGCTAACTAAAGAGTTAAAATCAAAATATCCTTCCTACACTTTTGTACCAATTTATTGGATGGCGACCGAAGATCATGATTTTGAGGAAATCAATTATTTCAATTTTAAGGGGAAAAAATTCCGCTGGAACAAAGAGAGTCAAGGCCCTGTTGGGCGCGGAAGCACCACAGGATTACAAGACGTTTTTGAATTGTTTGCCAAAGAAATTGGATCCGGGAAAAATGCGGAGTATATCAAATCACTTTTTGAAAAAGCCTATCTAGAACACGATACTTTAACAGAAGCCACTCGGTATTTAGCCAATGCTCTTTTTGGAGAACATGGCTTGGTAATTTTAGATGCAGATGATACTGCCTTAAAAAAGTCATTTCTACCGTATATGAAAGAAGAGCTGTTGGCACAAACGGCTTTCAAAAAGGTTACCGATACTATTTCGAAGTTGAAACCCTACACCATTCAAGTAAATCCCCGAGAAATTAATCTGTTTTATATTGAAAACGGATTACGGGAACGCCTTATTTTAGATAAAGAGGTATACCGAGTAAACGGAACTTCGCTTCAGTTTACCAAAGAAGAATTACTCGTGCTATTAGAAAAAAATCCTGAAAAATTCAGTCCAAATGTGATGCTTCGCCCTTTATATCAAGAAGTTATTTTACCAAATTTGTGCTATATCGGCGGTGGAGGAGAAATTGCCTATTGGCTGGAATTGAAATCTTATTTTGAATCTGTCGGCGTTGTTTTTCCGATACTATTGGTCCGGAATTCCGTCTTACTAGCCACTGAAAAGCAAGCGAAAAAAGCAGATCGTCTTGGATTGCGTTGGGCCGATTTGTTTCGAGATCAAAACGATTTGAAAAATGAAAAAGTAAAATCATTCAGCGAATTTCCGATTGATTTGACCCTACAAAAAGAACATTTGAAAAATCAATTTCATTACTTGCACACACTAGCAAATCAAACGGACCCATCGTTTACTGGCGCAGTAAAAGCCCAAGAAGCGAAGCAAATGAAAGGATTGTTGCATTTGGAACTTCGCCTCTTAAAAGCGCAAAAAAGGAAATATGCCGAAGTTCTAGAACGCATCACGGATTTGCAAAACGAATTATTCCCAAACCAAGGATTACAAGAGCGGCAAGCAAATTTTTCAGAATTTTACGCGGAAAATGGCCCAAAATTTCTAGATCAATTATTTGATAAGTTGAAACCGCTTGAACAAGAATTTTCTGTTGTAGTTTTATAAAATCGATATCTTAGCGGTATAAAACTTTCTGTTATGAAACAAAAACTATTTTTTCTGCTCGGATTATTGGCAATTGCATCGGTAAAATCACAAACCATTTCTATCGTGGGTACTGGCGTAAATGGTTGGCCAGGAACTCAAATTGGACCAGAAATCACCCTTACGTCATCTGATAACATTACTTATTTCATCCCGAATTTAGTGGTAACGACGGGTGAAATAAAATTTAGACAAGACCTTTCCTGGACCACCAATTGGGGCGGAAGCACCTTTCCAAGTGGAGTCGGAATCTTAAATAGCGCAACCAATATCCCCACAACGTCAGGCACTTATGATGTTACTTTTAACCGGTCGAATGGGTCGTATACTTTTATTGCTTCGGCTAATTTTCCTAGTATCGGAATTTGGGGCCCAGCTGTCAATTCGCAATTAGGCTTCGCAGCTCCGGATGTAGATATGACTACTACCGACGGAATCAACTATACGCTTTCCGGCTTCTATTTTAGTAGTGGTAATGCCTATTTCAGGCAAGACAATGCTTCCAATTTTGTTTGGGGAAGCACCACTTATCCCACTGGCACCGCGGTTCTGAGTGGACCTTCGCTGTTCATACCGGGCGGAGAACATTTCGTAACTTTTAACAGAATCACCGGCGACTACAGCTTTTCCTACCCAAGTGTAGGCATTTTAGGAACGGCACTAAACGGATTTACAGTTGAAGATACCGATTTAGCTACAGCAGACGGGTTTACGTATACTATTTCCGATTTGGCACTAACTGTGGGCGAAGTAAAATTTAGAAAAGACAATAGTTGGGCGGTGAATTGGGGCGCTTCCGGTTTTCCAAATGGTATCGGAGTTCAAGACGGAGTGAACATTCCCATTACCCAAGCTACAAATTATAGCATCAGTTTTAATAGAAGTACTGGAGAATATTACTTTTACCAGTTACTAAAAAATGTACATTTTGAAAAGAGTTCTTTTAAGGTAAGTCCGAACCCAACTAAAGACCAATGGACTTTTTCTTCTGAAAATGAGGTTATCGAAAGTATTGAAATTACCGATAGTAGTGGCAAAATGCTAGTCGCTATACTTCCTAAAAATGCAGTTTGTACCGTCGATGGGTCATCATTTATGAGTGGAGTTTATCTAGCCAAAGTGATGACCTTGCATTCGAGCAGTGCTATCAAAATCTTGAAAGATTAGCTTGCTTAATTTTTGACGACACTATAGCAGTAGAGAGTTACTTTTTCTAATTGACCTAATTTGTGGCTAGACTCTTATTTTACATAGAATACCATAATTATTCATTTCCTAAAAAAAACCGATTCAAATCATTAATATCCTTGAACGTTCGTTAAAAAAATAATGTTATCAACACGAAAACGTTTTCGTATACACATTTATTCGAGTGCAGTATCGGTGTTTGATTATTTTGTTTAATTTTATAAAAATATTAATTTAAAAAAATCATTAATTATGAAAAGAAAAGTACTTTTATTGTTACTTGCTGTGATGTTCAGTTTCAGCGGTAAAGCACAAGTTTCTTTAATTGGTCCTGGAGGATCAGGCGACTGGGCAGTAGACTATGACATGGTGGATGCCGGAGGTGGTATTTGGACCTTAGCTGCATACACAATGCCAGGTGGTGAATTCAAATTTCGTTTGAATCATGATTGGGGAACTAACTGGGGCGCTGTAGGATTTCCAACAGGAACCGGAACACAAAATGGTCCAAACATTACTGCAATCGCTGGTGTTTACGACATTACTTTTAACCAAACTACTGGTGAATATGCTTTCTCAGGTGGAGCTCCAATCGCTGCAGTAAAAATTATAGGAAGCGCAGTCTCTGACCCGTTGGGAACTAGTTTGACTACTACAAATGGAGAATTGTACACCTTGTCGAATGCTACATTTTTAAATGGTACTGCACAATTTGATATCGATGGAACTCTATTTGGTGGTGATACTTTCCCTGCCGGTACTGTAGTAGATGCCTCATTGAACATTCCTGTAGTAGCTGGTAGTTATACTTCAGTTAGTGTAAATATTGCTACAGGTGAATATAGCTTCGTAGCTGCTCCTATTTACCCTTTAATCAGTTTAACTGGTTCAGCAGTTGGTGGATGGGGTGTTGATAGCGACATGACTACTACTGATGGTATTACTTATACTTACAAAGCGCTTACCGTTGATGGTGTTGCACCAAACAACGAATTGAAATTCAGAACAAACCACGATTGGGGTCAACCAAATTATGGTGGTTCAGGATGGCCATCTGGAAATGCTACTACAACTGGTGGTAACATTACAGCAGGAGCTTCTGGAACTTATGATGTAACGTTCAACTTAACTACTGGAGATTACACTTTCTCTGTACCAACAATTGCTATAGTAGGTGCTGCTACTCCAAACGGATGGCCAAGTGACCCACAAATTGATGCTAGCGTTTTAACAACAACTGATAATGGTGCAAACTATGTTTTGAATAGTGTTACTTTATCTGTTGGTCCTGCTAAATTCCGCGCTAATAACGGATGGGCAATGAACTGGGGTGCTGCTGATTTTCCTAGTGGTGTAGCTACTCAAGACGGTGCTAACATTAATATTACCACTGCTGGTGATTATAGCATTCTTTTCAATAGAGTAACTGGTGCTTATACTTTTGGTGCTCCATTAGCTACAAAATCATTCAGTACTGCTAACTTTAAAGTATATCCAAACCCATCCAATTCCGTTTGGAACTTTGCTTCTACTGCTAACAAAAACATCGTATCGATTCAAATCGTAGATGTTTTAGGTAAAACAGTTTTAACCATCAACCCTGCTGCTACTGCTGCAACTGTTGATGCTTCTAGCTTAAACAGCGGATTGTATTTTGCAAAAATTAGTACAGCTAACGCTACTGAAACTGTAAAATTGATGAAAAACTAAAACCTAGTTTTTTTAAATATCAAAAACCCTTACTGGTAATCAGTAAGGGTTTTTTATTGCAAACAATAATACGATAATTAGTTGTATCTTAGATTCTTAAAATATCACGCTATGAAAAAAATGGTACTCTTTTTATTGTTGCTTTCAACTTTTGCAAGCCATGGACAGATCACTTCTGTTGCTTTAGTAGGTGAAGCTGCTGGTGGTTGGCCCGGAAGTCCGAATGACCCTGGCCCGACTGACTTTCATCAAATGACTTCTACAGATGGTGAAAATTGGACACTTGAAAGTATTACCCTAACAAATTCGCAATCAGGGGGTGGCTTAAAATTTAGAGCCAACAATGATTGGAATTTGAATTGGGGCGCCACAGATTTTCCTACGGGAATAGGATTACAAAATGGCGGGAACATTCCTTGTGTTGCAGGAACCTATGCAGTGTCTTTTAATAGTACAACAGGGGTTTACTCCTTTTCAGGAGCAATGCCAATTCCAATTGTTAAACTTGTTGGTAGTGCGGTAAACACTTCAAGCGGAATATTAATGTTAACCAATGATGCCACTACTTATACCATTTCTAATGTAGATTTGACTAATGGCTATGCTCAATTTGATGCAGATGGCAATCTGTATGGAGGTGACGTATTTCCAGCGGGTACTGTAGTGGATTCCGTGCTGCAAATTCCGGTTATTGCCGGTAATTATAGTTCCATAACTCTCAACATAACTACTGGTGAATATAATTTTGTTGCTAGTGCTACCTATCCACTTATTAGCCTTACAGGAACAGCTGTTGGTGGTGCTGGGGACGGTTTTGATTTTGACATGACTACTGCCGATGGTATTCATTACAGCTACCCTAATTTAGGAACTATTGATGGAACACTTCAATTTCGTTCTGGTCACGCTTGGGGTTTAAATTATGGTAGTAATTCTTTCCCAGAAGGTATTGCCATATTAAATGGAGCTCCTATTCCGGTACCTTTAGGAACTTGGAGTATAGAATTTAATTTGAGTACAGGTGCCTATACTTTTACTGGAACCTCTACTTTCCCAACCATCTCGATTGTTGGGTCTGGAGCTGGGGGCTGGCCCGGAGATCAGGGAAACCCTGGTCCATATGATAACAATCAAATGACAACTACTGATGGGATCAACTACACCATTTATGCGTTACCGTTAACCGACGGAGAACTAAAATTTAGACAAGATAATGCTTGGACCATAAACTGGGGCGATACTGCTTTTCCAACAGGTATTGCCGTACAAAATGGACCAAATATTGTAACTGTAGCGGGAACTTATACCGTTCAATTTAATAGAATCACTGGTGTCTATACTTTTGGAAATCCGAATAGGGTTGCCATTGTAGGAAGTGGCGCTGGCGGATGGCCAACCGGAACCGTAGGTGAAATAGATGCTAATCAATTAACTTCTACCGATGGTGTTACTTTTATACTGAACAATATTAGCTTAACGGATGGCTTTGTAAAATTTAGACAAAACAACAGTTGGGATGTGAATTGGGGTGGTACTTCACTGTTTGGAACTTTAGTTTTGAACGGACCTGATATTCCTACTGCCGCTGGTACTTATTCGGTAGCTATGAATCGTGTTACGGGTACTTATGCCTTTGCAGAACCTTTGGCAACCATTGCATTTCGTCCTTCTACTTTTAGCGTGTATCCCAATCCAACGAATTCTGTTTGGAACGTTGCTTCTACTGCTAACAAAAACATCGTTTCGATAAAAGTCGTAGATGTTTTGGGTAAAACAGTTTTAACAATAAACCCAGCTGCTACTGCTGCAACAGTGGATGCTTCAAGCTTAAACAGTGGATTGTACTTTGCAAAAATTGCAACAGCTAACGCTACTGAAACTGTAAAATTGATGAAAAACTAAAACCTAGTTTTTTAAAATATTAAAATCCCTTACTATCACTGGTGAGGGATTTTTTTATGGAGACGGTTGGCCTAGCCCTGATGGGAACGGCATCCTTTTTTTGCTTGCAAAATTGTCCACCTAGAGCACTTATCGTGATTGGCAAAAAAAGATAGAGTGGACAGCGGGAAAAGCTTCAAAAAATGCTTACTTTTGCACGCAAATTAAATTTAAAAAAATGGCAACGAATAGAACATTCACAATGATTAAACCGGACGCGGTTGAAAACGGACACATCGGTGGGATTTTAAACATGATTACTGAAGGTGGTTTTAAAATTGTTTCTTTGAAATTAACACAATTGACAGTGGCTGATGCGCAAGCATTTTACGCAGTACACGCTGCTAGACCTTTCTACGGAGAATTGGTAGAATTCATGTCTAGAGGTCCGATTGTAGCGGCTATCTTGGAAAAAGAAAATGCCATTGAGGATTTCAGAACTTTAATTGGAGCGACCAACCCTGCAGATGCTGCCGAAGGAACCATCCGTAAAAAATATGCAACTTCTATTGGAGAAAATGCAGTTCACGGTTCAGATAGTGATGAAAATGCTGCTATTGAAGGAGCGTTTCACTTTGCTGGAAGAGAGCAATTTTAAGCTACAACGCATCTTAAATACAAAAATCCCGTTTCAATGAAGCGGGATTTTTTTTGTTTTTATCTCAAGACTACCGAGGTGATGACTTCTTTTCCAAGTTCTTCGTTGATCATCTTAATGATCTTATCTTTACCATACTTTAATTCTTCTCTTAAGACAGCTGATGTCAATTCGACATAAAGCGTGCTTCCTTTGAGTAAAATGTTTTTCGTATAGGTATTCACTCCGTTACCCATTAAGTTTTTCCATGCGTCACTAACGGCAATCTGATCGATACCCGGTTGCAGCTTATTGACTTGAATAATCTCATTCAGAATCGCGCTGATGGAGCTTTCGTTACTAGTTCTTCTTGCCATCTTCAAGTAAGTTTATCGGTGCTGCTCTTTTGTAATGGTACTCATTTTTAGCCTCATTTACTAGGACTAATTGTTGATCGGTAAGGGTTTCTAAGGTTTCTTTCCATTGCGATGAAAAGGTGGTGTATTGGATGATATACTTTCCTTCAATTTGTTTTACTTCTACTTTTTCATAGTCGCCTGTCACTAGAAAAGTGCCATTAAGTTGTGGTGCGACTTTATTGCGAATGCCTTTATTCCCTTTGATTTCGAAATAATCAAACGTTTCGTTGATGGTGTATTCTTTTTTGGTTCCGTCTGGAAATACCACTTTTTCAATTTCCCAGTAGCCATTCAATTTTGGGATATCGGTGGCAGAAACTTTCTTGGAGCAAGAGCTAAAGACAATGGAAACGAAGGTTAAAAGAACAATTTTTTTCATGAGAGGCAACTAATAAAGTAGAATCTAAAGTAAACGAAAAAAAGGAAACTATCTTAAAAATAATCTCCTTTTTTTATAAAATTTTCGGGTTACTTATTTGAAAAAAGAATCTACAAATTCGTATTTATTGAAGACTTGTAAATCTTCTAAGCCTTCTCCTACTCCGATATATTTTACGGGAATTTGAAATTGGTCTGAAATTCCGATTACAACGCCACCCTTGGCCGTTCCGTCTAACTTGGTCACGGCTAATGCGGTCACTTCGGTAGCAGCGGTAAATTGTTTGGCTTGTTCAAAAGCATTTTGTCCGGTAGAACCATCGAGTACTAATAAAACATCATTGGGTGTGTTCTCGACTACTTTTTGCATGACGCGTTTTACTTTAGTGAGCTCATTCATTAAGTTGACTTTATTATGCAAACGTCCTGCGGTATCAATAATGACAATGTCTGCATCTTGAGAAACGGCACTTTGTAATGTATCGAAGGCCACGGAAGCAGGATCACTTCCCATTTGCTGCTTAACTAATGGAACACCCACACGATCAGCCCAGACTTGCAATTGATCAATAGCGGCAGCACGAAAGGTATCGGCAGCGCCCAACACCACTTTATAGCCTTGCTTTTTAAATTGGTAGGCTAGCTTTCCTATTGTCGTAGTTTTTCCCACACCGTTCACGCCTACAACCATTAAGACATAAGGCTTTGTATTGCTGGGGATGACAAACTCGGTAGCTTCTCCTAAATTGGTTTCCGACAATAATCCGGAAATTTCTTCTCTTAAAATTTGATTAAGCTCATCCGTTCCTAAGTACTTATCGTCGGCAACTCGCTTTTCAATTCGGGTGATGATTTTTAGTGTAGTATTTACGCCAACGTCGGAGGATACTAGAATTTCTTCTAGATTGTCTAAAACTTCGTCATCTACTTTGGATTTTCCCGCAATGGCTTTAGTTAGTTTAGAAAAAAACGTTGTTTTTGTTTTTTCTAAACCTTTGTCTAGGGTTTCTTTTTTTTCGGAGGAGAATATTCTTTTAAAAAAACTCATTTGCTATACGATTTACGATTTTGAAAATAGTGGTTCCAAAATCTTGAACTATTAAAAAATCATGAGTACAATGCTTACCAATGATTTCAAGTGGTAAATATAAAAAATAAAAAAGCTACTTCCGAATGAAAGTAGCTAATCTATATAAAGGTATTGTTATTATTTCTTTTTCAAGAATTCATCTACAGCTTCAGGAGCCATAATTGATTCTACGAATGTATAAGCACCCGTTTTAGGAGATTTCACCATTTTGATGGCTTTTGATAATCTCTTGGAAGAGGTTTGTAACGATGCTACGGTTTTCTTTGCCATGACTAATTATTTGTATTATTTGAAACTTTTACTTTGTAAAATTTCTAATTATTTAATTTCTTTGTGAACAGTAACTCTTTTCAAGATTGGATTAAATTTTTTAATCTCTAATCTGTCTGGAGTATTTTTTTTGTTCTTTGTGGTTATGTATCGTGAAGTACCTGGAACACCTGATGTTTTGTGTTCTGTACATTCTAAAATTACTTGAATTCTATTACCTTTCTTTGCCATCTTGCTATTTAGTTTTTAGGAGTGGATTATTTAATAAATCCTTCTGACTGCGCTTTTTTCAAAACCGCAGCAATTCCATTTTTATTAATTGTTTTTATGGTAGATGCAGCTACTCTAAGAGTAATCCATCTGTCTTCTTCTGGAAGATAAAAACGCTTTTTAACTAAGTTCACAGAAAACTTTCTCTTAGTTTTGTTCATCGCGTGAGAAACGTTATTTCCTACCATCGCTCTTTTACCTGTAAGGTCACAAACTCTTGACATTATGCTTATCTTTTATCGTTATTCAAATCGAGGGTGCAAAGAAAAGAAAAATAAACCTTACTGCAAAATAATTAAAGTACATTTTTTTCTTTTTTTTTATTTAGTTTTCAAAGGCTGAAAAGAATGCTCTACATTGAGAAAAAACCAAGGCTTCAAATCTAATCAAAGGGCATTTTTTAAAATCTCTTTTTGCAGTAATTCTAAGCTTTTATTAACTGTTCTATCGATTACTTTTTCGCGTGGTTGTCCGAAATTAAACTCCTGTACAATCACTTCATTCGCAGTAGCTAACGCAATAAAAACAGTTCCTACCTCCGCATCGGAATCTCCTTTTGAAGGTCCGGCATTTCCTGTAGTTGCGATGGCGTAATCTACTTGCAACATTTTTTGAACCGACAATGCCATTGCTTTTGCAACTTCAGCACTTACGACCGTATGCTTATCAATCAACTCTCGGGAAATACCAAGAACATTAATTTTAGCTTCGGTTGCATAAGGCACAATACTACCCTTGAAATATTTAGAAGCGCCGGCTACCGAACTTAAAACCTCAGCAATTTTGCCACCGGTGCAACTTTCAGCCGTTGCTATAGTTTTGTTTTTTTGAGTCAACAACTTGCCTATAACCACTTCTACCGTTTCGTCTTCATCAAATCCGACAATGATGTCGCCAATAATTTCAGTCAATGAATTCACGTTCGCAGCAATCGCTTGTTCTAAAATTTCTTTGTCAGTTCCTCTTGCGGTCAAACGAAGTCGTACTTTTCCTGGATTGGGCAAATAGGCCAATTTAATAAAAGTCGGCAGCGCATTTTCCCACGCCTCGATGCGTTCTGCAATTTTGCTTTCCCCTTCGCCGTACGTGAGTAGTGTTTTGTGAAGAATGTAGGGTCGTTTGTATTCATTGACCACTTTCGGAATGATTTCGTTGTCGACCAAATATTTCATTTCATAAGGAACTCCAGGAAGGGAAATAAAAACGGTTTGTTCTTTCTTCATCCACATGCCGGGAGCGGTACCCATCTTGTTGTGCAACACCGTGCACTTTGACGGAACCAAAGCTTGATCTTTATTTAATTGTGTAATGGGACGTTTGTAAAATCCTTCAATGATGGCGGTGACATGCGCTAAAACCGCTTCATTGATCACTAACGTATCTTCGAAATAGTCACAAAAAGTATGCTTGGTGATATCGTCTTTTGTTGGACCTAAACCACCGGTGATTACTACCAAATCGACTTGATTTTGCAATCGCGCAAACGTGTCCAAAATGTGTTGTTTTTCATCGGAAATGGAAATCATTTCGTGCACAGCAACACCAATACGGTCTAAAGCTTTGGCGATATAACCTGAATTGGTATCCACAATTTGACCGATTAGAATTTCATCGCCAATGGTAACTATGGTTGCTTTCATTGATCCTGTTTCATGTTTTGGAAAGGAATGTTTTAGCCCTGATAGCAGCGGCATCGCCCGATTTAGAAAAACACGGTACTCACCGTGTTTTTATGAATTGGGAATAGAGCGGATAGCAGGAACAGCTCCGAATTACAATTCGAAATCTTTAGAAATTTCTTTTACCGCTTTTTCGATTTGAGACTCTACGCTATCAAAAGTAGCGTTGATTTCTTTACGTTTTCCTTCCGCTTTAGTCCATGCCTCAATTTGCAGAATTTCCTCAAACGCTTGATCCATGCCTAACAAATCCAAAGTAGGTTTTATTTTGTGGGCATAACTGTAGGCTAATTTGTGATCTTTAGTTTTGATACCGAGTTTGATTTGCGTCAAATCTTGAGGGATTTCGGTAACAAATAAAGTGATGATTTGATTTACGAATTCTGGATCGTTATCCGAAAGTGCGTAAACTTTTGCTAGGTTGTAATTTAGGGCCATATTATTTTACGTTAATTCTAAATAATTTCTTTTCTTCAAGATATCCTTCTAAGATATCGTTGGGTTTCACGACGGCAACACCTTCGGGTGTACCTGTAAAAATAATATCTCCAATTTTTAATGTAAAGAATTGCGAAACATATGAAATCAGTTCGTCAATTTTCCATAACATCAAACTAGAATTACCCTTTTGTACCGATTTTCCGTTGTTTGTCAATTCAAAATTAATACTTTCTAGCGAACTAAAAATTTTTTTCGATATAAAGTCGCCAATCACCGCTGAACCGTCAAATGCTTTTGCTTTTTCCCACGGCAAGCCTTTGTCTTTTAACTTTTTTTGAAGGTCACGCGCGGTAAAATCGATACCCACACTAATCTCTTCATAGTACTTATGTGCAAATTGGGGTTCTATATATTTCCCGACTTTGTTAATTTTTACGATGATTTCGATTTCGTGGTGAATGTCTTCCGAAAACTCGGGAATTACAAACGGATGCTGCTTGAGCAAAATTGCCGAATCCGGTTTCATAAACACCACCGGTTCGTCGGGTCGTTCGTTCTGAAGTTCTTCGATATGGTTGACGTAATTGCGTCCGATGCAGATGATTTTCATTTTCTTTTATACGCTGCTTTTTGAAGCTTTTTCCTGCTGTACACTTTATTCCCGTTTAACAAAAACTATCGCTAGCGCAGTGTTTTTCTAAATCGGGAGATACCGTTCCCATCAGGGCTAGGCTATCAACTCAATTTATTATTCAGTTTTCTTAGCTTAATTGCCGTTAGTACTTTTTTAGTATACAAAGGAAAATCGGCGTTTTGAATCCAGCCAAAATAGCCTGGCTCGTCTTCCAACACTTTTTCGACCTTAGCGCCTTTGTGTTTTCCAAAAGAGAAAATTTCTTCGCCATCTTTATCATAGCCTATAAATCCAGCGAAATCAGCCGAACGCTTTCTTGTAGTAAATTCAGACAAAGCTTTCACATCGTTTTCTAATTCTGGATAGCGCTCCAATTGTGCTTTTAAGATTTCATAGGTTGCCATGGTATCGGCTTCAGCAGAATGGGCATTTTCTAGACTTTTCCCGCAGTAAAATTTTAAGGCCGCGCTCAAAGTTCGTTCTTCCATTTTGTGGAAAATAGTTTGCACATCCACGGAAACCCTACTTTTCATGTCGAAGTCCAATCCGGCACGCAACAACTCTTCGGCTAACAATGGAATATCAAAACGATCGGAATTAAATCCACCCAAATCGCTGTCCTTAATCATCGCATAAATCTGTGGCGCTAGTTCCTTAAAAGTTGGTTCGTTGGCTACTTTTTCATTGGTAATCCCATGCACCGCAATTACTTGAGGCGGAATTACCATTTCGGGATTCACCAACCAGGTTTTGCTTTCTTTGTTTCCGTTAGGGAAAACTTTGAAAATAGAAATTTCTACGATTCGGTCTTTGGCTACTTCAATTCCGGTAGTTTCTAGGTCGAAAAAGCAGATGGGTTTGTTTAATTTGAGTTCCATTATAAAATATTAGGATGACAAATATAGTTTTTAGAAATTAATTAATAATTAATAATGAATGATTAATAATTAGAGTTATCCTAAATAAAAAACCCCATCGTTGTGATGAGGCTTCATTATTAATTATTATGTATTAATTAAAAGGATCGGTTTTCATCAAACGCTTCCATATAATCAGCTACGCGTTTTACGAAACTTCCGCCTAAAGCACCATCAACAACTCTGTGGTCATAACTGTGTGATAAGAACATTTTTTTGCGAATTCCAATAAAGTCTCCTTCTGGTGTTTCAATAACAGCAGGTACCTTTCTAATCGCTCCCAAGGCTAAGATTCCTACTTGCGGTTGGTTGATGATTGGAGTTCCAAATACACTGCCAAAAGTTCCCACATTAGTTACCGTATAAGTTCCTCCTTGCGTATCGTCTGGTTTTAATTTTCCAGCTTTGGCTCGATTTCCTAAATCATTCACGGCTTTAGCCATTCCTAGCAAATTCAATTGATCGGCGTTTTTAATTACGGGCACAATTAAATTTCCATTCGGCAAAGCAGCTGCCATTCCAAGGTTAATATTCTTCTTTTTGATGATGTAATCGCCATCTACTGATATGTTCATCATTGGAAAATCTTTCAAGGCCTTCGCCACGATTTCCATGAATATTGGAGTAAACGTCAATTTCTCGCCTTCTCTTTTTTCGAAAGCATTTTTATTTTTTTCTCTCCAATCCCAAATAGCAGTGACATCGACTTCAATAAACGATTGCACATGGGCCGATGTTTGCACCGATTGCACCATATAACCGGCAATTAGTTTGCGCATACGGTCCATTTCAACAATTTCATCTTGACCGTTTACAGAAACGGGAACCGCTTTTGGTGTTGGTTGCGGGCTAGAAGCTGTTGGTGCTGAAGCCACTGGAGCAGCAACTGCCTCACTAACTGGCGCTGGTGCTGCTGCAACAGGTACTGCGGCGGCTGGAGTTGGAGTTGCCACTGGAGCGTTTCCTTTATTTTTTAGGTATTCTAAAATATCATTTTTGGTCACACGCCCTTCGTTTCCGGTACCTACAATCGATTCTAATTCGGCTACCGTAACTCCCTCTTCTTTAGCAATATTGCGCACTAAAGGCGAAAAGAACTTTTCAGAATGGGTATAATCTTGAGGGACTGCTGGCGTTGGTGCTGCTACATAATCCTTAGCGGCCTCTACCGTTTTGGTGATTTCTTCAACAGCAGCTACTGGTGCTGGTGCTTCTTGAGCTACGGGTATTGCCGCCGCTACTCCACCTGCTGTTTCAATAATGGCAATGGTTTGTCCAACTTGAACCAAATCGTCTTTTTGAAACAATTTTTCTACCAAAACGCCGGCTACTTCGGAAGGAACTTCACTATCCACTTTGTCTGTAGCAATTTCCAGAACGGCTTCATCCATTTCGATAGTGTCGCCGACTTCCTTCAACCAATTGGTGATTGTTGCTTCTGCAACGCTTTCTCCCATTTTGGGAAGCTTCAATTCAAATCTTGCCATATTGTTACCTTAAAGGTGTATTTGTATTTTCTGTTTGCGAAATTACTAAATATTTTTAGTAATTATCCCGAATTGTATAATTTTAAGTGGAGTTTGAAGACTTCGATACCTTCTTGAAATCCCAAATTCAAATGCTTTATTCCTTAATTTCAATCACTTGTCCCCGATCGTTACTATCATTACTGCCTATTAAAAACCGTGTCGTTCTAGGCAAAATCTTGAACGTATATCCAGCATCTTGGTGTTGGCTCATGAACTCCATGATTTCTTGATTGCTCCAACTGTTGTTATCAAAAAGCACTTCCCGATTCTTGCTCCCATCGCGTGTAAGCGAATTTATAGTATTTTTTGGCGTCGATGCTACTCGCTGTACTTTTTTTCCTAACAAGTTTTCAACTTTTATTTGGAGGTTTTCGTCATTGGAAAGCAGCACATATTCGCCGATTGTTTTACTCGAATTCACTGCTTGACTTTTCTTAAGCATTGAAAACAGCAAGGCGCCCAACTTCATAAAAACATCAAAAACTACCGAAACTTGAAAGTGCTTTTTATAAAAA
>Ga0208124_100039_pt1 | contig 128987 bp, 122 predicted proteins | sample LakWasM104_HOW12_2_FD_183922 | JGI IMG/M metagenome (GOLD analysis project Ga0208124, IMG submission 183922) | Freshwater sediment methanotrophic microbial communities from Lake Washington under simulated oxygen tension - Sediment Metagenome... | ecosystem: Environmental > Aquatic > Freshwater...
GGCATCATCTGCCCAGGGCGGCCGGCTTCTTCGATGAGGTAGACCTTGTCGGCCTTGGGGTGGCGATCGCCGTTGCCGGTGGTCGATGCAAAGGCTTGCTCCGCTTTCTGCTGCGCGGCCTCGAAGTTGAAGTCGCCCTCCATCTTCTGCGCAATGGCTTCGCCCGTGGTGGCGTCGATGTCGGCGTCGTGGGTGGCGTAGTTCCAGCGGCAGGCGTTGGTGCAGGTGCCCTGGTTGGGGTCGCGGTGGTTGAAGTAGCCGCTGAGCAAACACCGGCCCGAGTACGCGATGCACAGCGCGCCGTGCACGAAGACCTCGAGCTCCATGTCGGGGCATTCCTGGCGGATTTTCTCGATCTCGTCGAGGCTCAGTTCGCGCGAGAGGATCACACGTTCCACGCCCATCTTCTGCCAGAACTTCACCGCCGCCCAGTTGGTGGTGTTGGCCTGCACCGAAAGGTGCACCACCTGCTCGGGCCACTTTTCCTTGACCATCATGATCAGGCCCGCGTCGGCCATGATGAGCGCGTCGGGCTTGCAGTCGATCACGGGCTCGATGTCGCGCAGGTAGGTGCGGATCTTGTCGTTGTGCGCAATCAGGTTGCTGGTCACAAAGAACTTCTTGCCGCGTGCGTGCGCCTCGTCAATACCTTGCTTGATCTGCTCCAGGCGGAACTCGTTGTTGCGCGCGCGCAGGCTGTAGCGCGGCTGGCCGGCGTACACCGCGTCGGCACCAAAGTCGTAGGCGGCGCGCATCTTGTCGAGCGAGCCGGCGGGCAGGAGCAGTTCGGGGGCTTTGAGCATGGTCATGGGGTGGCCCAATCTAAAAATCGTCGGGGGTCGGGTTCAGCGGGGCATCAGGGGCAGGCCCGCGAGCATGCCCACGGCCTGCGCAGGCAGTTCTTCCGCATCAAAGGCCTTGTCACCATCGGCGTCGGCCACGCCGTTGGGTACCAACCCCTTGAAGTCGAACTGGCGCGGGTCCATGAAGTGCGAAGGCACCAGGTTGCGCAGTGCCACGGCCATGTTCTCGATGCGGCCGGGGTACAGCTGCTGCCAGTCGCGCAGCATCTGGCCGATCTGCTTGCGCTGCAGGTTTTCCTGGCTGCCGCACAGGGTGCAAGGAATGATGGGAAAGTTGCGGATCTCGGCCCAACGCGTGAGGTCATCCTCGGCGACATAGGCCAGCGGGCGGATGATGAGGTGGTCGCCCCGGTCGCTCTGCACCTTGGGCGGCATGCCCTTGAGCTTGCCGCCGAAGAACATGTTCAGAAAGAAGGTCTGCAGCATGTCGTCGCGGTGGTGGCCGAGCGCTATTTTTGTGCAGCCCAGCTCGTCGGCCACGCGGTACAGGATGCCCCGGCGCAGGCGGCTGCAGAGGCTGCACATGGTCTTGCCTTCGGGGATGTGCTCCTTGACGACGCTGTAGGTGTCCTGCGTTTCGATATGAAAGGGCACGCCCACCTTCGCGAGGTAGTCGGGCAGCACATGGGCCGGAAAGCCGGGCTGCTTCTGGTCGAGGTTGACGGCGATCAGCTCAAATTTGTTGCCGTTGCGCTGCTGCAGCATGCGCAGCACGTCGAGCATGGCGTAGCTGTCTTTCCCGCCGGACACGCACACCATCACCTTGTCGCCGTCTTCGATGAGGCCAAAGTCGCCAATCGACTGGGCCACCTGGCGCACCAGGCGCTTTTCGAGCTTGAGCGCGGCGTGGGCGGCGGCCTTGGCAGCCGCTGCGGCAGCGTCGTCGCCCTCCACAAAGGAAGAGGCGGGCGGGGTGGGGGTATCAAGCATGGAATGGACGGACCAGACGGCGAAACGGGAAGGCGCAATGAAGGGGGGATTGCAAGGTTGCCGCACCCAGCGGCGCCTTGCAATGGGCAGCCGCACTGCGCTGGTACGGCATTCACTACATTTCTTATAGCTGCTTGCGCTTATTGAATAAGCGCTAGAGGCCGATTTGACTCAAATTCAGGCTTCTGCGGGGTAGAACATCTTGCGCGTGGGCACATCGGCCACCGCCTTGGCAATGGCGCCAATATGGTCTGGCGTGGTGCCGCAGCAGCCGCCCAGGATGTTGACCAGCCCCTCGGCCGCAAACTCGTGCACCAGGCGGCTGGTGATCTCGGGCGTTTCGTCAAAGCCGGTGTCGCTCATGGGGTTGGGCAGGCCGGCGTTGGGGTAGCAGCTGATGAAGGTGTCCTCGGCCACGCGGTTCAGCTCCTGGATGTAGGGGCGCATCAGCGTGGCGCCCAGGGCGCAGTTCAGACCAATGGCCAGCGGGCGCGAGTGGCGCACGCTGTGCCAGAAGGCGGTGACGGTCTGGCCCGACAGGATGCGGCCAGAGGCGTCAGTCACGGTGCCGCTGATGATGAGGGGCAGGCGCTCGCCGCTCTTCTCAAAGAACTCGTCAATCGCGAACAGCGCCGCCTTGGCGTTCAGGGTGTCGAAGATGGTCTCGACCAGCAGCACGTCGGCGCCGCCTTCGACCAGCGCCTCGGTCTGCTCGTAGTAGGCAGCGCGCAGGGTTTCAAAGTCGATGTTGCGCGCACCGGGGTCGTTCACGTCGGGGCTGATGCTGGCCGTCTTGGGCGTGGGGCCGAGGGCGCCGGCGACGAAGCGGGGCTTGTCGGGCGTGCTGTACTTGTCGCAAGCGGCGCGCGCCAGCTGGGCCGAGCGCAGGTTCATCTCGCGCGCCAGCGCGGCCATGTGGTAGTCCTCCTGCGCCACAGTGGTTGCGCCGAAGGTGTTGGTCTCGATGAGGTCGGCGCCAGCGGCCAGATACCGCTCGTGGATATCGCGAATCACGTCGGGCCGGGTGATGCTGAGCAGCTCGTTGTTGCCCTTCACGTCGTAGGCAAAGTCCTTGAACCGGTCCCCCGCACCATCTGGCCCGGTATAGCCCTCGCCCCGGTACTGCGCTTCACCCAGCTTGAAGCGCTGGATCATGGTGCCCATGGCGCCGTCGAGGATGACGATGCGTTGGGCGAGGATGTCGGGCAGTTGCGCAGCGCGCGTGTAGTGGAGGGCTTGCATAGGCCCCTATTGTAGAAAGCGTCGGCGACGCTACCAAAGAGCGGGGTTCAACCTGAATTACGTCCTATATGATCCCCCGCGTCGCCGCATTCCGCGCGTCGACAGATCCGCATTTTTAATGAGAGGGAGGCCATCTAATGACATCAAAACGCCCCATTTTTCTTGCACTGCCACTGACCGCATTGGCCTGCATTTTCATGGTCGGTTGTGCGGGACCTGCGCCCAACTACACACCGTCGGTAGACAACGTTGAGCGACTGAAAAAAACCGCATCCTCTGAGATGAAGGTTGGTACGTTTGCCACAAAACCAGGAATGCAAAGCGCGGACGCCATATCCCTAAGAGCCTCTTCCATGGTGTCGCCTGTAGGCAAAAACTATGGCGACTATCTTGCAGCGGCTCTGCGTTCTGAGCTCGAATTGGCGAAGCTACACGCCCCCAATTCCCCTGTCGAAGTGTCAGGGACCCTGCTGCAAAACAACATCAATGCGGGTGGAATCCAGACTAATGATGGGCAGTTGGAAGCGCAATTTGTTGTGAAGAAGGGAGAGGAAGTTCGGTACGACAAGCTCAAGAAGATCACACGACAGTGGGAAGGCGCTTTCGCTGGGGCTGTCGCTATCCCTCAGGCCGCAAACAACTATCCATTGATGGTGCAAGACCTTTTGGGGGCTCTGTTTGCTGATCCAGACTTTATTGCGTCTCTCAAGCAACGATAAGGAAACAGCATGTTCCAGCGCATTATTTTCCTGTCGCTCAGCATAGTATTCGCCCTCATCCTGGGGGGCTGCGCGCATCCCATCTCCATGGCACCCAACTTAGCTACTGTTCAACCTACGGCGGACCAGCCGATGCTGGACAAAAAGGTGGGTTATCACATTTCGGCGGCATCCAAGGCCCTTGAAGTCACTACACCAGGTGGGGGTGGCGACAAGGTGCGTTACTTTCCTTATCGGGATCTGGAGCCTGGCCTGTACAAGGCGATTGGGGTAGTGTTTCGCGATGTTGCCAAAATCAACAATCCAACCGACGCCGCGGAGTTGGATGCCAGTGGCATCCAGCTGCTGATCACACCTGAGATCACCACCAACTCATCGTCGGAAAGCGCGCTGACATGGCCACCAACGTCGTTCACAGTGACGCTGGCCTGCCAAATCAAAGACATGCACGGTAAAACGCTAGATTCGCTGCGGGTGGAAGGACGCGGTCAAGCGGAATTCTCAGAGTTCAAATCTAACTTCTCGTTAGCAGCGGTCAGAGCGAGCGATGACGCATTGGCGAAACTGGTCGTGGCATTGCGCCAATCGAAGGCATTTGCAAAGTAGCCTGAGGTTTTCACCTCGGCCCTATTTGGGTCAAGGTGAAGAACCAAGGACTCACATAGCCGTCTGAGGCGCAGGCGTCGGAATCCAAACATCGTTCTCAAGGTGACGGGCGATGGCAGCGGCGCACAATAGCCTTATCGGCTGTGTTCGCTGCTTACAGAAAAAACAGACAGATCGTCCCTGGCCCTCTATACACGAGCGCTTGCAGCTATCCATTTCAGAGTATCCGCTTGTCCTCTCGCCCGTCTCCCGCGCTGTCCCCTACCCATGCCGTTTTGCAGGACGTTTTTGGCTACGAGCAGTTTCGCGGCCCGCAGCAGGCCATCGTTGAGCATGTGATCGCCGGTGGCGATGCGCTGGTGCTCATGCCTACCGGCGGCGGCAAGAGCCTGTGTTACCAGGTGCCGGCCATCGTGCGCCAGCGGCAGGGGCGCGGGGTGACCATCGTGGTCTCTCCGCTAATCGCGCTGATGCACGACCAGGTGGGGGCACTGCACGAGGCGGGGGTGGATGCGGCCTTTTTGAACTCTACGCTGAGTTTTGACGAGGCGCAGGATGTGGAGTTGCGCCTGCAGACTGGCGACATCACCCTGCTGTACGCCGCGCCCGAGCGGCTGAATACGCCGCGTTTTCTGGGCCTGCTCGATAGCCTGTACGAAGGCGGCCACCTCTCGCTGTTTGCCATTGACGAGGCGCACTGCGTGAGCCAGTGGGGCCACGACTTTCGCCCCGAATACCGCGCGCTCACGGTGCTGCACGAGCGCTATGCGGGCGTGCCACGCATTGCGCTCACGGCCACGGCGGATGCGCTCACCCGGGCGGACATCATCGAGCGCCTGCAGCTCGAAGACGCACGCCTGTTCATCAGCAGCTTTGACCGGCCCAACATCCGCTACACCATCGTCGAGAAGAAGGACGCCACCACTCAGCTGCTGCGCTTCATCGAGCGCGAGCACGCGGGCGAGGCGGGCGTGGTGTATTGCCAGTCGCGCAAGCGCGTGGAGGAGCTGGCTTCCACCCTGAGCGACGCGGGCATCACCGCCCTGCCCTACCACGCGGGGCTGGACACCAAAGTGCGCCAGAAGAACCAGGACCGCTTTCTGCGCGAAGAGGGCATCGTGATGGTGGCCACCATCGCGTTTGGCATGGGCATCGACAAGCCTGACGTGCGTTTTGTGGCCCACGTGGACATGCCCAAGAACATCGAGGGCTACTACCAGGAGACCGGCCGCGCGGGCCGCGACGGCCTGAACGCCGATGCCTGGATGGCCTATGGCCTGAACGACGTGGTCAACCAGCGCCGCATGATCGACGAGAGCCCCGCGGGCGAGGAGTTCAAGCAGGCGCTGCGCGGCAAGCTCGATGCGCTGCTGGCGCTGGCCGAGGCCACCGACTGCCGCCGCGTGCGGCTGCTGGCCTATTTCGGCGAGCAGTCCACGCCCTGCGGTAACTGCGACAACTGCATCAGCCCGCCCGCCGTGTGGGATGCGACCGATGCCGCCCGCAAGCTGCTGTCCACCATCTACCGTGTGAACCAGGCCAGCGGCATCAGTTTTGGCACGGGGCACATCATGGACATCCTGCGCGGCAAGAAGACCGAGAAGGTCGCGCAGTTCGGGCACGAAAAAATCTCCACCTTCGGCATTGGCGCAGACCTGACCGAGCCCCAGCTGCGCGGCGTGCTGCGCCAGCTGATCGCCACGGGCGCGCTGGGCCTGCAGAAGGTGATGCTGGACAGCGGCCACAGCTTTGACACCCTGTGCCTCACCGAGGGCTCGCGCGCCGTGCTCAAGGGCGAGGTGCCGGTGCAGCTGCGCGAATCGGTGTCGTCCGCCCCCGCCAAGCGCACCCGCAAGGGCAGCGCACCGCCAGCCGCTGCCGCCAATCTGGGACCCGACGCACAGGTGCGCTTCATCAACCTCAAGGCCTGGCGCGCCGAAGTGGCACGCGAGCACAACCTGCCCGCGTATGTGATCTTTCACGACGCCACACTGGCTGCGATTGCCGAGCGCAACCCCGCGTCCCTGGACGACCTGCAGGGCATCAGCGGCATGGGGGCGAAGAAGCTGGAGGCGTATGGGGCGGAGGTGTTGAGGGTGGTGGGGAACAACTAACCAGGCCTGGCCCGCAGGCGGTCAAGAAATCGTCATGACGCCTTGCGAACAAATGCGTTACAAACCTGCTGACCCGGGATACATTCAGCCCGGCATTTCATTTCAACAGTCAGTTCATACATTCAAGAGAGGGTATATAGATGTTTTTCAAGAAATTGGTGGCTGCAGCACTGATCTTGGGGGCCAGCTTGGCACATGCGTTTTTGCCCCAGGCAGGGACATGGGTGGTCAGTTCAGAACTAGACGGCATGCCAGGTCGCGGCTTGGCCATTGACGTTCAGAACGAGACTTTCGTGATGCAGATGTTTGCCTACGAAAACACCGGGCATCCCTCTTTCTATTTGGCTGCGGGCACTCTGCTCAACAATCAAATCACAACGCCGCTCAACCGCTACGAAGGTGGCCGCTATTTCGGCAGCGCCGCGCGATCGGGTGTCTCTGCTGGCAGTCCTGGCAATGTCAGCATTCGCTTTACCAGTGGAACCACAGGCTTTGCCACCTTTCCGGGCGAGCCCGAAAAAGCCATCATCCGAGCAAATTTTGCGTACCCTTTTGCTCCATCCAGCTTGATCGGTGTCTGGACGTTCACGTCCATCGGGAGCGAGGGCTTGCAGGCTGATGCCGTGCAGTTGACCACCTCCGTGGGTGCAACCAGTACCGGGAATGGCGTGGTGACCGCCGCCAATGGACTGTTCGGCTGCGAACACCAGATCAGTGGTTCCCTGAACGGCAACGTGCTGTGCGTCAAAATCAATTCGCAAGGCCAACTGCTGCGTGCTTATATTTTTGTCTATAGCGTGAACGAGGGCGAAGGCTATTCGCAGGTTTCAGCAAACAGCACCCAGCAATTGCTATCGATTCGACGGCTGACCAACCCCAAGGGGGTAGGCACCGGCTTGATTTTGAAGGCGGACGAAGCACAGCCCCTGCCGGAAAATTCCGCCCTGCGCGCACAACTGAGCAACATTGCCATCCACGGCTTGCCGTAGTCGGTAGCTCAAACGGTCCGGGGCATGGTCACCATGGGTTGCCATGCCTTGGAATCTGAACCAGTGTGCAGGCGGCATGGCTGCAACACCCAATGCGCCACGCCAGAGTCCGCCAAGAGGTCCGCAAGTATTGCCAGTTCACTGCGTCCAAACAGTCCGGCGTGCCATGTGGTCCGGCATTCGTATTCCACACAACTTTGCAGCACGTGCTGCAGTGACTCCCACGCACGCACGCCGCTGCCAGGCACGCCCGTAATGGCATCGTATCGATGCTTTGGACCTTTAATGTCGAACCCCACCCAATCGAGCAGGGGCAGCAGGGCGGCAAGACGCTCAGGATACATACCACCCGTGTGCAATCCTGTGGCAAAACCCATGGCACGGACCTCCGCCAACGCTGCGGGCAAAGCCGCTTGCAGCGTCGGCTCTCCCCCCGAAAACACCACACCATCCAGCAAGCCCCGGCGGCTCTCCAAAAACGTCCGCACCTGCGCCCACGGCATGGCGGCAGGTGTTGTGGCGTCGAGCAACTCGGGGTTGTGACAATAACCACAACGCCAGGGACAGCCCTGGCAATACACGACTGCTGAGAGACGTCCAGGGAAATCGACGGTGGTAAGTGGCGTGAGCCCTCCCACCCGCAGAGGGGCGGAATCCGCTGTGCGTGCGGGCGACGGCACGCCGATCAATGGGGTCATTGTTTTGTGCCGATGTCTTACAGTCCTGCACCGAGTGCCTGTTCAACGGTCACAGCGGGACTCCGCAAAAAAGCGGCGTTCGTTGTGCTCGCCCTGCTTGCCGACGTTGAAGCTCGCCACCGGACGGTGGTAGCCCATCACGCGGGTCCAGACCTCGCAGGGCTGGCGCTCGGCGTCGGTGAGCTGGATGTCAGCAACGGCGGTGTGTTCGGTGGCGAAAAAGTGGCTCATGGGTGTGTGCTCTTGAAGGTCAATAAATAGGCGTGCCGCAGCGGGTGCTGCGCCGCCGAGGGCAACGGGGCAAAGGTTGAACGGGGTTCAGTCTGCCCCATTGATTCACTATGAAATCAATAGCTGTCTGTGCTTATAAAACCGGCACAAACGGGCTGTTTGACGTCAATGCGCGGCAACCCTGCGTTCAGGCCGCCCGTGCCGCACGCTTGGCGGCCAGGCGTTCTTCATCGCAGCGCGGGCAAAACGGGTGCTCGCCCGCCAGATAGCCATGGCTGGGGCAGATGGAGAACGTCGGCGTGACGGTGATGTAGGGCAGGCGAAACCGTGTGAGCGCGCGCCGCACCAGGTCGCGGCAGGCCGCGCCGCTGGACAAGCGCTCGCCCATGTACAGATGCAGCACGGTGCCGCCGGTGTATTTGGCTTGCAGCGCCTCCTGGCGCATCAGGGCCTCGAACGGGTCGTCCGTGAAGCCCACGGGCAGCTGCGACGAGTTGGTGTAGTACGGCTGCTCGGCCGTGCCCGCCTGCAGGATGCCGGGCCAGCGCTTTTTGTCTTCCTTGGCGAAGCGGTAGGTGGTGCCTTCGGCGGGTGTGGCCTCCAGGTTGTAGAGGTGGCCGGTTTCTTCCTGAAACTGCGTCATGCGCTCGCGCACATGGTCGAGCAGGCGCACCGCGAAGGCGTGGCCCCAGTCGCTGGTGATGTCGTGCTGGTCCGCTGTGAAGTTGCGGATCATCTCGTTGATGCCGTTCACGCCCAGCGTGGAAAAGTGGTTGCGCAAGGTGCCCAGGTAGCGCTTGGTGTAGGGGAACAAGCCCTGGTCCATCAGGCGCTGGATGAGCTTGCGCTTGGTCTCCAGGCTTTCTTTGCCCAGCTCCATCAGGCGGTCGAGCGCGGCGAGCAAGCCCGCTTCATCCCCGGCATGCTGGTAGCCCAGCCGCGCACAGTTGATGGTGACCACACCCAGGCTGCCCGTCTGCTCGGCGCTGCCGAACAAGCCGTTGCCGCGCTTGAGCAATTCACGCAAATCGAGCTGCAGGCGGCAGCACATGGAGCGCACCATGTTGGGCTCCAGCTCGGAGTTGATGAAGTTCTGGAAGTACGGCAGGCCGTACTTGGCCGTCATGTCGAACAGGCGCTGCGCGTTCTCGCTCTCCCACGGGAAGTCCTTGGTGATGTTGTACGTGGGGATGGGGAAGGTGAACACCCGGCCCTTGGCATCGCCCGTGGTCATGACGTCGATGTAGGCGCGATTGATGAGGTCCATCTCGGCCTGTAAGTCGCCATACGCGAAGGGCATCTCCTGGCCCGCGATCACAGGCACCTGCTCGCGCAGGTCTTCGGGGCAGGTCCAGTCAAACGTGAGGTTGGTGAACGGCGTCTGCGTGCCCCAGCGCGAGGGCACGTTGAGGTTGTAGACCAGCTCCTGGATGCACTGGCGTACGGCGGCGTAGTCCATGGCATCGATGCGCACAAACGGCGCCATGTAGGTGTCGAACGACGAGAACGCCTGCGCGCCCGCCCACTCGTTCTGCAGCGTGCCCAGGAAGTTCACGATCTGCCCCACCGCCGAACTCATGTGCTTGGGCGGCCCCGCCTCCACCTTGCCCGGCACGCCGTTCAGCCCCTCGTGCAGCAGCGTGCGCAGCGACCAGCCTGCGCAGTAGCCGCTGAGCATGTCGAGGTCGTGGATGTGGATGTCGCCTTCGCGATGCGCCTCGCCAATCTCCGGCGTGTAGACGTGCGACAGCCAGTAGTTGGCCGTGACCTTGCCCGCCACGTTCAGGATCAACCCGCCCAGCGAGTAGCCCTGGTTGGCGTTGGCATTCACGCGCCAGTCGGCACGCGTGAGGTATTCGTTGATGGAGCTTTCCACATCGACCAGCGTCTGCCTGTCGGCCCGCAGCGTGGCGTGCTGCTCGCGGTAGACGATGTAGGCGCGCGCGGTGGCCAGGTGGTTGGCGGCGATCAGCGTCTGCTCGGCCACGTCCTGGATCTGCTCGACGGTGGGCGCGTCGCCATGGAAGCGGTGGATCAGCACCTTGGTGACCTGCGCGGTGAGCAACGCGGCTTCTTCGGCGCCATATTCACCCGAGGCCTGGCCCGCACTGGCCAGCGCAGCGCGGATGCGTTCGGCATCAAAAGGAGCGCGCTGGCCGCTGCGCAAAACAACATCGCGGGGCAGGGTGACAAGGGTGGGCGCCATGGGTTCGACCAATCTATGGAACGGTTTAAAAACACTACCTATGGTGTCCACGATACCCATCAAACACTATAGGTAGTTTGACCCAACACAATCGAGGCGGTAAGCAGGGGTAAAAAAATGCCGGCACAAAGGCCGGCAAAAGGAAGGTGCCGTCAGGCCCTACCGATGGATGGGGGTGCGTGTGATGGCACGCTGGCGCACCAGGGGTGCGTAAGAAAAGGGTGGGTTGTTTTTCTTGGGGGGTTGTGGGCCATGGGGCCACACCGCTGCGGCCGGGCTGCGCTCTCGTTGGCGCTCAATGGCAGGCGGCGGTTTCTTCCTCCTCGATGCGGGGATAAAAGTCGTGGTCTTCGCGCTGCATGCGCTCGAACACCCGGCGCAGCACCACGTTGGCCTCATTGCGGAAATCCTGCGCATCGCGGCGCACGTTCTCGGCCGTGTTCCAGCGGCGCGCGAAGGCGTCGTAGGCGCTGGCAATCGAGGCCATCTCGCTCTGGTACTGGCGGCCCAGGCGCGCCAGTTCGGGGTTGGCGCCACGCTGCAGTGCGGGATACAGCACCTGGTCTTCCACGGCCAGGTGCAGCTTGATGGTGCCGCTCATGGCCACGATGCCCTGCGCGATGGCGCGGGCATTGCCTTCCACGCCCGCCTGGGCCAGGGCGCGCAAGGTGGCGATGCTGCGCAGGATGTCGGTGTGCTGGTGCTTGAATTTGTCGAGGTTCATGCTCACTCCTTGTGGGATGAATGAAGGACCTGCGCTGCCGCCGAGGGGGGTGGCGCGCGGCGCAGGTCGGTGGCGTATCAGCGGCGGGTCTCCGCGAGGTAGGCGCCAGCGTTGGCAGCAGGGGCCCGCGAGCCAAACACGCCGCTTACTACCTGCCAGGCCATGGCCAGCGCGCCGACAATGAAGACCACGTCGCCGAAGGTGCGCACCCAGCGCAGCGTCTGGATGAAAGGCTGCTGCATGAAGGCCTCACCCCGGGCGTACCACAGGCCTTCGCTCACGCTGGCGTGGAACTGGAACAAGCCGATGGGCAGCAGGCTGGTGGCGATCATCAGCACCAGGCCGGCATTGAGCCACCAGAAGCCCGTCGTCATGAGCCGCTCACTGAACACCAGCTGCGGCCGGATGTAGCGCAGCACCAGCAGCGTGAAGCCCAGCGCCAGGAAGCCATACACCCCGAACAGCGCGGCGTGGGCATGCACCGGCGTGGTGTTCAGGCCCTGCACGTAGTACAGCGAGATGGGCGGGTTGATCATGAAGCCGAAGACACCCGCGCCCAGCATGTTCCAGAAGGCCACGGCCACGAAGCACATCAGCGGCCAGCGCAGGCGGGCCATCCAGGGCGTGCGGTGCTGCAGGCGCCAGTGTTCCCAGGCCTCGTGGCCCAGCACCACCAGGGGCACCACTTCCAGCGCGCTGAACGATGCGCCCACGGCCATCACCGGCGTGGTGGTGCCCGCGAAGTACAGGTGGTGGAAGGTGCCGGGCACGCCGCCCAGCATGAACAGCGAGGCCGAGGCCAGGCTGGCGGCCGTGGCCATGCGTGGCGACACGAGGCCGAGCGTCGAGAAGATGAAGGCCAGCGCCGTGGTGGCGAACACTTCAAAGAAGCCCTCGACCCACAGGTGCACCACCCACCAGCGCCAGTACTCCATCACCGACAGGTGGGTACGCTCGCCGTAGAAGAAGCCCGCGCCGTAGAACAGGCCGATGGCCACCACCGACGCCGTCAGCAGCGCCAGCAGGTTCTTGTCGCCGCCGGGGGTGCGCAGCGCCGGCACGATGCCGCGCAGCATGAGCACCAGCCAGAAGGCGATGCCGGTGAACTTGCCGATCTGCCACAGGCGGCCCAGGTCCACGTATTCATAGCCCTGGTGGCCCAGCCAGAAGTTCCACTCGGGCGGCATGATCTGTGCGATGGCCAGGTAGTTGCCGACGAACGAGCCCACCACCACCACGACCAGCGCCCAGAACAGGATGTCCACACCGAGCTTCTGCCAGGCCGGGTCCTTGCCACCGTTGATGAGCGGCGCGAGGAACAGGCCCGCCGCCAGGAAGCCCGTGGCGATCCAGAACAGCGCGCTCTGGATGTGCCAGGTGCGCACCAGCGAATACGGGAACCACTGTGACACGTTGATGCCGTAGAACTGCTGGCCTTCCACCGTGTAGTGCGCGGTGAAGCCGCCCAGCAGCACCTGGAAGCTGAACAGCGCCGCGATGAGGAACAAATACTTGCCCAGCCCGCGCTGCGACGGCGTGAGCGGCACACGCGAGAGCGGGTCGTGCTGGGGTGGCGTGGGTTCCACCTCGTCGTGCTTGCGCAGGAAGGACCAGCCCCACACGAGGAAGCCCACGCCCGCCATCATCACGACCACGCTCATCACCGACCAGACCATGTTCTCAGCGGTGGGTTGGTTGCCGATCAGCGGCTCGTGGGGCCAGTTGTTGGTGTACGTTGCCGTGGTGCCGGGGCGCTCGGTGGCAGCGGCCCAGGCCGTCCAGAAGAAGAAGCCCATCATCTGCGCGCGCCGCTCGGCGCTGGGCAGGGTGTTCTCCTTCATGGCGAAATGCTCGCGGGTCTTGTGCAGCGCGGGCGCTTCGCTGAAGAGCTGGTCGTAGTACAGCGCGGTCATCGCGATTGCATCGGCCCGCACCGAGGACACCGTGGCCACACCTGTTGCGGGGTGGTAGGTGTTGGTGCGGTACTCGGTCTTCATGCGGTCGCGCAGCACCGCCTGCGCGGCCGTGTCGATGTCCGCAAAAGGCTTGCCGTGGGTGCGCTCGGACGCCACTTCCAGCCAGTTGAGCAGCTCGCGGTGCAGCCAGTCGGCCGTCCAGTCGGGGGCCTGGTAGGCGCCGTGGCCCCAGATGGAACCCAGCTGCATGCCCCCCACCGACTGCCAGGCGGTCTGGCCGTCGAGGATGCTGTCGTGGGTGTAGAGAACTTCGCCTCCGGCGGTGGCGATCTTCGCGGGAATGGGCGGCGCGGTGCGGTAGACCTCGGCGCCGTAATAGCCCAACAGGCTGAAGGTGACGATGAGCACGCCGATCAGCGTGAACCAGAGCTTGCGGTAGTTACCCATGGCGGGCCTCCTGCCTCAACAGAACAACAACGAAGGGGCGGCGCCAGCGTGCGCTGGCGGCATGGGGTCGGGGTCTTGTGGTCATGGCTTTTCGGAACGAGTGAATCGGTGTCACTGCCCACATCGCAAGCGCCGGGCCAGCGCTGCAGGCCTATCAAATCAACCACTTACACCGGTCATGGTTTTTTTGACCCTTCTCAAATGGGGTCTAATTCACCCATTTAAGGTGAATATCACCATGGACCATAGCCCCCTGCTGGCCGACCTGGCCACCGACCTGCCCCAGGCTGTGCGCCTGCAGCGGCTGGTGGACCACCTGCGCACCCGCTTTCACTGCGGCGCCGTGGCCCTGCTGCAGCTGGAAGAAGACCACTTGCGCCCCGTGGCCGTGGAGGGCCTGGTGCGCGAGGCGCTGGGCCGGCGCTTTGTGGTCAGCCAGCACCCCCGGCTCGCGGCCATCCTGGCGCGGCGCGAGGTGACCTGCTTCGACCACGACAGCACCCTGCCCGACCCCTACGACGGCCTGCTCGACACCCTGGTGGGCGAGCCCCTGCCCGTGCACGACTGCATGGGCGTGAGCCTGTGGGTGGACGGCCAGCCCTGGGGCCTGCTGACGCTGGACGCACTGCAGACCGGCACCTTCGGCGACGCCGCGCGCGCCGCGCTGGCCGACTGCAAGGTGCTGGTGGAGGCGGCCGTGCGCATCTCGCGGCTGGAGCGCGAGGTGCAGGCGCTGCGCAGCGCCCCCCACACCCGCAGCGCTGACGACGAGCGCACCACCCGCGCGGGCGATGGCGACATGGAGATCGTCGGCCAGAGCGAGCCCCTGCTGCGCCTGCTGCACGAGCTGGAGGTGGTGGCGGGCTCGGACCTGCCCGTGTTGTTGCTGGGCGAAACTGGTGTGGGCAAGGAGCTGTTCGCGCGCCTGCTGCACCGCCAGTCCACGCGCCGCACCAAGCCCCTGGTGCACGTGAACTGTGCGGCGCTGCCCGAGTCCCTGGCCGAGAGCGAACTCTTTGGCCACGTGCGCGGTGCGTTCTCCGGCGCGGTGGCCGACCGGCCAGGGCGCTTCGAGGCGGCCGAGGGCGGCACGCTGTTCCTTGATGAGGTGGGCGAGTTGCCGCTGGCCGTGCAGGCCAAGCTGCTGCGTACGCTGCAGAACGGCGAGATCCAGCGCCTGGGCGCCGACCGCCCGCGCCGCGTGGACGTGCGCGTGATCGCCGCCACCAACCGCAACCTGCGCGAGCAGGTGCGCGACGGCGCGTTCCGCGCCGACCTGTACCACCGGCTGTCGGTGTACCCCGTGCCCATCCCGCCGCTGCGCGAACGGGGCAACGATGTGCTGCTGCTGGCAGGTCGTTTTCTGGAACTGAACCGCGCGCGCCTGGGCCTGCGCAGCCTGCGGCTGTCGGCCAGCGCGCAGGATGCACTGCGCCGCTACCCCTGGCCGGGCAACATCCGCGAGCTGGAGCATGTGGTCAGCCGCGCGGCGCTCAAGGCCCTGAGCCGGGGCGTTAGCCGCGCCGACATCGTGACGCTGGAGCCCGCGCTGCTCGACCTGGACGCCGACGCGGCCAGCGCGGCCCATGCCCCGCTGAACACCAGCGCCCCCACCCCGGCGGCAGAGCTGCCCGCGACCGCCACCACCCCAAACACCGCCGACAGCCCGCTGCGCGATGCCGTGGATGCCTGCCAACGGCACGCCATCACGCAGGCCCTGGCGCGCCACCAGGGCAACTGGGCCCAGGCCGCGCGTGCGCTGGAGGTGGACGCGAGCAACCTGCACAAACTGGCGCGCAGGCTGGGCCTCAAATAGAGAATCAAAATTGATAGCAAACAGTGCATGAATTTCTAGCGCTTGCGGCACTTTTCATTCAATTTCTTGCCCGGCACCCGCCACAGTGCTCCACCGGCCCGCGTTGCGCCACAATCGGCCCATGCTGACCCTCCAAGACATCCGCGACGCCGCCACCCGCCTGCAAGGCCAGGTGCTGGACACCCCCTGTGTGGAATCCAAGACGCTCTCGCAGATCGTGGGCGCGCAGGTCTTCCTCAAGTTCGAGAACCTGCAGTTCACCGCGTCCTTCAAAGAGCGCGGCGCCTGCAACCGGCTCACGCTGCTGACGGACGAGGAGCGTGCGCGGGGTGTGGTGGCCATGAGCGCCGGCAACCATGCCCAGGGCGTGGCCTATCACGCGCAGCAACTGGGCCTGCGCGCCGTGATCGTGATGCCGCGTTTTACCCCCGGTGTGAAAGTGGAGCGCACGCGCGGTTTTGGCGCCGAGGTGGTGCTGCATGGCGACACCCTGGAAGAGGCACGCGCCCACGCCTACGCGCTGGCCGATGCGCAGGGCTTGACCTTTGTGCACCCGTATGACGATGAAGGCGTGGCCGCCGGCCAGGGCACGCTGGGCCTGGAGATGCTGCAAGCCGTGCCCGAACTGGACACGCTGGTGATTGCCGTGGGCGGCGGCGGGCTGATCTCGGGTGTGGCGACGGCGGCCAAGGCGATCAAGCCCGGCATCGAGGTCATCGGCGTGCAGACCATGCGCTTCCCGGCCATGGTCAACGCGGTCAAGGGCACGCACCACCCGCAGGGCACATCAACCATCGCCGAGGGCATTGCCGTGGGCACGCCGGGCAAGATCACGCAGGAGATCGTCAAGCGCCTGGTGGACGACCTGGTGCTGGTGGACGAGGGCGACATCGAGCAGGCGGTGCTGATGCTGCTGGAGATCGAAAAGACCCTGGTCGAAGGCGCAGGCGCCGCCGGCCTGGCGGCGCTGGTGCGCTACCCCGAACGCTTCCGGGGCAAGCGCGTGGGCCTGGTGCTGTGTGGCGGCAACATCGACCCGCTGCTGCTGGCGGCCATCATCGAGCGCGGCATGGTGCGCTCGGGGCGCCTGGCGCGCATCAAGGTCAGCGCACGCGATGTGCCCGGCGTGCTGGCGCGCATCACCGCCACCGTGGCCGACGCGGGCGCCAATATCGAGGAAGTGCACCACCAGCGCGCCTTCACCATGCTGGCCGCGCAGAACGTGGAGATCGAACTGGTGCTGCAAACCCGGGGCAAGCCCCATGTGGATGAGGTGCTGGGACAGCTCCGCACGGCGGGCATGCAGGCCGACCTGATCTGAGACCACAGGGTTTTGCGCCCCACGCAGGTTCTCGCGGCTAGAATTGCGCAAGTTTTAAGCATCTGGAGCCCACCATGTCTGACCACAACACCTCGCACGCCCCCGCAACACCATCGAACGACCCTGTGGAAAACGTCGTTCACGTGGTCCCCGTGGTGCTGCCGGTGGTGGGCGGCATCATGATGTTCCTGCTGGCGTTCATCGCCGTGATGATGGCCTGACCGCTCCGGCAGGCCTCCACCACAGCCCCGCAGTGCGGGGCTTTTTTTCGTCCAGCCCCACTCCCATCCTCGTTTGACCTGGAGAACCCCCATGAGACCCGGACACGCACTCGTCCTCTTTTCCGGAGGCCAAGACTCCACCACCTGCCTGGCCTGGGCCCTGGAGAACTTTGCCCATGTCGAAACCATCGGCTTTGACTATGGCCAGCGCCACCATATCGAACTGCAGGCGCGGCAGACGGTGCTGTCATCGCTGCGCGCGCAGTTTCCACAGTGGAACGCCCGGCTGGGCGATGACCACATGCTGGACCTGGCGGTCCTGGGCCACATCAGCGACACGGCGCTGACGAGCGACACCGAGATCCAGATGACCGCCGCCGGCCTGCCCAACACTTTTGTGCCCGGGCGCAACCTGCTGTTCTTCCAGCTGGCGGCCGCCGTGGGCTACCGGCGGGGCCTGCACACCCTGGTGGGCGGCATGTGCGAGACCGACTTTTCGGGCTACCCCGACTGCCGTGACGACACGCTCAAGGCGCTGCAGGTCGCGGTGTCGCTGGGCATGGGACAGCGTTTCACCTTCGATACCCCACTCATGTGGCTGGACAAGGCCGAGACCTGGGAACTGGCCCGGGCCCTCGGTGGGCAGGCACTGGTCGATCTGATCGTGAACGACTCGCACACCTGCTACCACGGCGTGCGCGACACGCTGCATGCGTGGGGCTACGGCTGCGGCACCTGCCCGGCCTGCGCGCTGCGCAAAAGCGGCTATGAGCGCTGGAGCGGTGCCACGACCGCCTAGTCCCAAAGTCCACGAAGATGGGGGCAAGAACCATGCATAAACCTATGTTATTTTTGCATGGTTTTGACCCCTGTCTGACAGACAAACCGGCGGCAGATTCATAAAATTGACATCCCAGCCGACCCGCGGAATCCGTGGAACTAGCCTCCACCCGTGGGGCTGACACACGCTCCCGCCCGCCGACTGAGCACGAAAGCCGTTTTTTCAAAGGCAGCGCTCAGCACCGCAACTGCGCCAGGCCTCGCCGTGACCCGCCCGGTCCGCTTCCTTTGAAAAAACGTTTTTTCAACTTAGGAAGCTCCCCGATGAACGCACCCACGATGCAGGGCCTGAATCTCAACGCCCCCGCTTACGTCAAAAACGCCCGGCTGCTCGCCTGGGTGGCCGACATGGCCGCCCTGTGCAGACCCGACAGCATCTACTGGTGCGATGGCTCCAAGGAAGAGTACGACCGCCTGTGCCAGCAGCTGGTCGATGCCGGCACCTTCAAGAAGCTGAACCCCGCCAAGCGCCCCGGCAGCTTCCTGGCCTGGTCCGATCCATCGGACGTGGCCCGTGTGGAAGACCGCACCTACATTTGCTCGGCCGCCAAAGAAGACGCCGGCCCCACTAACAACTGGATGGCTCCCGCTGAAATGCGCGCCACGCTGCAGCCGCTGTTTGACGGCTGCATGAAGGGCCGCACCATGTACGTGGTGCCGTTCAGCATGGGCCCACTGGGCAGCCACATCGCCCACATCGGCGTGGAGCTGACCGACAGCGCCTACGTGGCCGTGAACCAGCGCCTGATGACCCGCATGGGCAAGGCCGTGTACGACGTGCTGGGTGTGGAAGGCGAGTTCGTGCCTTGCATGCACACCGTGGGCGCGCCCCTGGCCGAAGGCGAGAAGGACACGACCAGCTGGCCTTGCAACCCCAAGGTCAAGTACATCGTGCACTACCCCGAAACACGCGAGATCTGGTCCTACGGCTCGGGCTACGGCGGCAACGCGCTGCTGGGCAAGAAGTGCTTGGCCCTGCGCATCGCATCCACCATGGGCCGCGACCAGGGCTGGCTCGCCGAGCACATGCTTATCTTGGGCGTGACCAACCCCCAAGGCAAGAAGTACCACGTGGCAGCGGCCTTCCCCAGCGCCTGCGGCAAGACCAACTTCTCCATGCTGGTGCCGCCCGAGGCGGGCTTTGCCGGTTGGAAGGTCACCACCATCGGTGATGACATCGCTTGGATCAAGCCCCATGCCGATGGCAAGATGTACGCCATCAACCCCGAGGCTGGCTACTTCGGCGTGGCTCCCGGCACCAACATGCACACCAACCCCAACTGCATGCGCAGCCTGGACAAGGACGTGATCTTCACCAACGTGGCCCTGACGGACGACGGCGACGTCTGGTGGGAAGGCATGGAAAAGGACACGGGCAAGCTGCCCGACCACCTGATCGACTGGCAAGGCAAGGACTGGACGCCCCAGATCGCCAAGGAAACCGGCGCCAAGGCCGCCCATCCCAACTCGCGCTTCACGGTGGCTGCCACCAACAACCCCGCACTGGACGCCCAGTGGGACGACGCCAATGGCGTGGCCATCGATGCCTTCATCTTCGGCGGCCGTCGCTCGACCACGGTGCCGCTGGTGACCGAAGCCCGTAGCTGGACCGAAGGTGTGTACATGGCTGCCACCATGGGCTCCGAGACCACTGCCGCTGCGTTTGGCGCCCAGGGCGTGGTGCGCCGCGACCCGTTCGCCATGCTGCCGTTCTGCGGCTACAACATGAGCGACTACTTCCAGCACTGGCTCAACATGGAAGGCAAGATTGCCGCCACCGGCAAGGCGCTGCCCAAGGTGTTCTGCGTGAACTGGTTCCGCAAGGACGAGGCTGGCAAGTTCGTCTGGCCCGGTTATGGCGACAACATGCGCGTGCTCAAGTGGATGATTGACCGCATCGAAGGCCAGGCCCAAGGCCAGGAAACCATGTTCGGCGTGGCCCCGCAGTACGCAGAGATCAACTGGACGGGCCTGGACTTCAGCGCCCAGAAGTTTGGCGCCGTGACCAGCATCGACAAGGCGGCCTGGGCCGAAGAGTTCAAGCTGCACGATGCGCACTTCGAACAGCTGGCTTACCACCTGCCAAAGGCGCTGCTCGATACCAAGGCGCAACTGCAAAAGCGTTTGGCAGCCTGACTGCTACGACATTGAGTCAAGGAAGCTGACCATTCAAAGCCGTCCCGCTCTTGCGGGGCGGCTTTTTTTTTCGCGTGCGGACACTGCAAGAGCACACTGCACGGGGCGCAACGGGGCATAAAAAAAGCCGTGGCGTCGGCCACGGCTTTGAATCGGAGTCTCTGCGCAGCGTGCGCCGCGCAAATGCTTCAGTAGTACTTGCGGATGCTGTTCACCGTGGGGATGCCCATGGCATGGTTCAGTTCAGCCATGATCCGTGGGTCCTTCAGGGCGACTTGCCAGGTGCGCTGATCTTCAGCAGCGCGGCGGCGGCTTTCAGCCCATGCCAGCGCAGTGCTGCGCAGCGCAACACCGGCGCGGCGGGCGGGGCTGGTCAGGAGCGCCAGGGCCGCAAAGGCCACGAGCCACAGCACCATCCAGGCAGCCAGCAGGTGACCTTCGGTCCAGGTGTCGATGACTTGGTTGGCCACCACCAGCAGCGCGGAGACCACGGCGGCCAACAGCAGGGAGGCTGCGCCACGCGCGCCGTCAAAATGGGCGGCAGCGCTCTTCAGAGCGGCGGCTGCGTTTTCGGCGCGGACAACGCCGGGGTGTTCGGTAGGGTACTCAACGTGTGCAAAGGCGGTCATTTCGGTTTCCCTTTTCTAACGCTTGTGGCGAGATTGCCGGGCGATGGGGTGATATTAGGGTTTACCCTTTGCATGTTCAAGTTTATATTTTGAATCATTGATATTCATATCAGTGATGAATATGCTCTCGGGTGACCATGACTCCCCTGAACTTCCGCTCCCTGGACCTGAACCTGCTGCGCGTCTTTGACGAGGTGATGGCCGAGCGCAGCCTCACCCGGGCTGCGCACAAGCTGTCGATCACCCAGCCGGCCGTCAGCAATGCCATGCGGCGCCTGCGCGATGTGGTGGGCGATGAACTGGTGGTGCGCAGCGGCCAGGGGGTGGAGCCCACGCCACGTGCGCTGGCCCTGTGGCCGCCCGTGCGCGAGGCCCTGGCCCATTTGCAGGAGTCCCTGGCGCCGGGGCACTTTGACCCGGCAACGGCGGAGTCCACCTTTGTGCTGGCCATGGCCGATGCCACGGCGGCGACGCTGGTGCCGGCCCTGGTGGAGATCATCGAACGCGAAGCCCCCGGCATCTCCATCCGCGTGCTGCCACTGACCACGCGCGACCCCCGGCGTCTGCTCGAAGAAGAGGCGGCCGACATGGCTGTGGGTTACTTTCCAGCGGCACTGGCCGACCTCACCGCGCGGGCGCAATCAGGCGGCGTGGTCGCCTTTGAAAGCCGCCGGCTGTACGACGGCGAATACGTGTGCGTGATGCGCCAGGGCCACCCTCTGGCCGACGCGCCCCTGACACTGGACACCTACTGCGCTGCGCGGCACATGCTGGTGAGTTTTTCGGGCCGGCCCTTTGGTTTCATCGACGAAGCCCTGGCGTCGCTGGGCCGCGAGCGCAAGGTGGTGATCACGGTCAACCAATTCTTCACGGCCGGTCGGGTGGTGTCGGGCTCGGACCTGCTGACCGTGCTGCCGCGCCACTTTGTGCCAGTAACCGGCATCGCCGACGCCTTGGTGCAACGGGCTTTGCCGCTGGACGTGCCCGCCGTGCACGTGGATGCCCTGTGGCGCCGGCGCGGCCCGCAGCAGGCTGCGATGACCTGGCTGCTGCAGGCACTTGCACGGTCAGCCCGGCGCACCTTTCCGGAGCAGGGCCTGCACGGCACGCCTTAGACTGCACGGCTGATGAATATCCAGCTTTTGTCCGACCTCCATCTGGAGGCACACCCCCACTTTGTGCCCGAGCCCGCCCCTGGCGCGGATGTGCTGGTGCTGGCGGGGGACGTGGGCTCCTACCAGCAGGGCTCTCAACTGGACGACGACGACTTCGGCCTGGCCCGGTTTTCGCCGTTGTCCCAATATGCAGGCTGGCCGACCCCCGTGCTGTTTGTGCCCGGCAACCATGAGTACGACGCCCAGGACTTCGATGCCGCGCACCTGCGGCTGCGCCGGACCTGCGACCGCCTGGGCATTGCGTGGCTCGAACGTGAAACCCTGGTGCTGCAAGGCGTGCGCTTTGTCGGCACGACGCTCTGGAGCGATTTCGACGCGCTGGCCGACCATGAAGGCACCACCGACCTCACGCGCCGGCTCAAGCTGCGCGACAAGGCTTTTCGCGCGGCCAACTTCTACCTGCGCAAGACCGGTGGCACGCGCCACGCGGAGCCGTTTCTGGCCGAACCCATGCGCGATCAGGCGCTGGTCTGCCAGCAGTGGCTGCGCGATGCGCTGCAGCAGCCATTTGACGGTGCCACCGTGGTTGTCACCCACTTTGCGCCCAGCCTGCGCAGCGCCGACCCCCGCTACGGCCTGGTGCCTGGCACGGCTGGGTTTTGCAACGCGCTGGACGACCTGCTGATGTACACCCCGCTGTGGCTACACGGCCACCTGCATGCGCCCAGCGACTACACCGCCCAGGGCACGCACAGCGATGGCTCCGCCTGGCAGTGCCGGGTGGTGGCCAACCCGCTGGGTTATGCGCGCAAGGGCGAGCAGATAGCGTTTCAGCCGCGCTGCATGGTCACCGTATGATCGGTGCGCGGTTCGTACGAATCCGCCACGCGCCGAACAGAACAACATGACCCAGGTCAAGACAACAGGCACCCGCGCAGAGTAGTCTGCTTCATCCTTTTTCGGAGAACACCATGAACATCCTGCTTGCTGTCGATGGCAGCGCCTACACCAAGAAAATGCTGGCCTACCTGGCCACCCACGAAGAACTGCTGGGCGGCACCCACACCTACACCGTGCTGACGGTGCAGGCCCCGCTGCCTCCCCGTGCACGCGCCGCGCTGGGCAAGGAAGTGGTCGACAACTACCACGCTGAAGAAGCCGAAAAAATCCTCGCCCCGGTGTGCAAGTTCCTGGGCCGCCACGGGGTGGATGCCAAGCGCAGCGTCAAGGTCGGCGCGGTGGGCGAGACCATTGCCAAGGTGGCAGACACCGGCAAGTTCGACCTGCTGGTCATGGGCTCGCACGGCCATGGCGCCATCGCCACGCTGGTGATGGGCTCGGTGACCACCCAGGTGCTGGCACACAGCAAGGTGCCGCTGCTGATCGTTCGCTGAACGCACAGGTCCACAGCGCACAACGGCGCAACGCCCACCCCAAAGCCCTGCCTTGCAGGGCATTTTTTTCATCTCGTTACGACTAAAGGGTTATTGAATAACCAATCAGTTTACTTTCGTACCAAATGGTTATACATTCGCGCCACGCCCATCTTGGCGTGTCATTTCCATCGAAACCGAGAGGAACGACCCATGAAGAAGACCCTGATTGCACTCGCTTTGACCGCTGGCGCCACCTTCAGCGCCATGGCGCAAGACATCGTCGATACCGCCGTGAAGGCGGGCAACTTCAAGACCCTGGTAGCCGCCGTGCAGGCCGCCGGTCTGGTGGACACCCTCAAGGGCCCCGGCCCGTTCACAGTGTTTGCCCCCACCGACGAAGCGTTCGCCAAGATCCCCAAGGCCACGCTGGACGGCCTGCTGGCTGACAAGGCCGCACTGACCAAGGTGCTGACCTACCACGTGGTGCCCGGCAAGGTCATGGCCAAGGATGTGAAGGCGGGCAAGGTCAAGACCGTGCAAGGCCAGGAACTCACCGTCACCACCAACATGGGCGTGATGGTGGACCAGTCCAAGGTCATCGCCGCCGACGTGGCCGCCAGCAACGGCGTGATCCATGCGATCGACACGGTGCTGATGCCCAAGTAAGCCACAGGCACCACTGCTCTTTTCACCCACCATCCATTCACGAGGAGAAGCCGCCATGAACACCGTATTCAATCGCCGCACCGTCCTGATGGCCGCCGCCCTGGGCGCCAGCACCACCCTGTTGCAGGCCTGCGGGGGCAGCGACGACGAACCCCAGCGCAACATCGTCGAACTGGCGCAAAACACTCCCGAGCTGAGCATCCTGGTCGAAGCCGTGGTCGCAGCAGGCCTGGCGCCCACGCTGAGCACAGGCACGCTCACCGTGTTCGCGCCCACCAACGCGGCGTTTGCGGCGTTGCTGACCGAACTGGGCGTGACCAAGGAAGCGCTGCTGGCCAACAAGCCCCTGCTGACCGCCGTGCTGACCTACCACGTGCTGGGCAGCAAGGTGATGCGGGCTGATGTGCCTCTGGGCAAGGCGATCACGCCGGTGTCGGGCGGCTTCTTCAAGATCGAGTCGAACAACGGCCTGAAGATCACCGACGGCCGCAACCGCGTGAGCACCATCACCAGCACCGACATCCAGGCCAGCAACGGCGTGGTGCATCTGGTGGACAAGGTGCTGCTGCCCGCCGACAAGGACATCGTGGCCACGGCCTCGGCCCTGCCGGACTTCAGCATCCTCGTCGAGGCCGTAGTGGCCGCGGGCCTGGTGAGCACACTGCAAGGCGCTGGCCCTTTCACTGTGTTTGCCCCCACCAACGCCGCGTTTGCGGCGCTGCTGACCGAGCTGGGCGTGACCAAGGACGCGTTGCTGGCCAACAAGACCCTGCTGACCCAGGTGCTGACCTACCACGTGGTGCCCGCGCGCGTGCTCAAGGCCGAAGTGCCCGTCAATACCGCCATCACCACCGTGCAGGGCCAGACCTTCACCATCAACGCCAGCTTGGTGATCACCGACCAGAACATGCGCACCAGCAGCATTGTGGCCACCGACGTATTCACCAGCAATGGAGTGATCCACGTGGTGGACAAGGTGATCCTGCCCAAGTGACAGGACTGCAGGTGCTGCCTGGCCCCACCGGCGCAGCACCCACACAGCAAAAAGCCCGGCATGCCGGGCTTTTTTTTGGATGTGGCCTCTGCGGCCGCCCGGCTCAACGCGCCGCCAGGCCGTCAAAACAGGTGCGCACCACCAGGTCCACGATTTCGGCGTCCGAATACTGCCCGCCTTCCTTGAGGAAGCTCACCACCGGGTCACACGCGCGCGCGTACAGGGTGTACAGCACCACCAGCGGCGGCAGCGTGGGGCTGATCACCCCTTGGGCCTGGGCCTGGGTGATCCATTCGCCGATCTGGTCGCTCACGGCCACCAGTCCGTTCAGGTAGTCCTTGTTGGCCATGAGCACCGCACGCAGCGTGGAGTTGCGGCTCGGCAGCAGGGGCATCTCGTTGGTCAGCAGCCGCTCCAGCGACCAGCGCACCAGCGCATGCAGCTTTTCCAGCGGGGGCATGTCGGCCGGCAACCCTGCCAGATAAGCCTGTACGCGCCCCAGGATCTGCACCATGGCGGCGCTGCACAGCTCTTCCTTGCTGCAGAAATGCTTGTACAGGCTGGCCTTGGCGATACCGACGGCGTTGGCCACGTCGTCCATGGTCATGGCGTCGAAGGCTTTTTCGCCCAGCAGGCGGCAGGCGGACTGGAGGATGGCATCCTCGCGGGCCTGATGCATCTGCTCCTTGAAAGAGACTTTGGGTTGCGGCGTTTGCATGGCGTCCATTTTATACATTGCAGTAAAAAAATAAATGACTAAGTTGCAATGCAACTACGTCGTTCACGTTTTTGACAGCACAAACCGTGCCTTGCGCCCCGCATGTGGCGAACAGCAAGGCCGTGTCAGGACACCAGCGCCTGGGCCGCGGCGCCCGTCAGCGCTGCCGACAATGCATCCAGCAGCTCGGACTCCAGGTTCCAGCAATGCCAGTACAGCTGGATCGGCAGCGACCGGCCGGGGGCCAGGTCCACCATGCTGCCGTCGGCCAGCGCCTGCCGCGCCATCAGCTCGGGCATCACCCCCACGGCCCAGCCAGCGGCCACCGCACGCATCTGCGCCTCAGAGCCCGGCACAAACAGGTGGTTGAGCGCCACGCGCTTGAGCCCGAACGCACGGGCCACAAACTCGGCCGCCATGTCGTCCTTGCGGTTGAACGACAGAAACGACACGTCGCGGAAGTTGTGGGGCGTCAGCCCTTGCGGCAGATACTGCTGCGCGTAACTGGCCGACGCCACCGCCACATAGGGCATGGCGCCGAGCGGCACCATCTTGCAACCACGCAGCGCCTGCTTGAGCGTGGTCACACAGCCCAGCACCTGGCCCGAGCGCAGCCATTCCTGCGTGAAATCCTGGTCGTCCACGATGATTTCGAGCGGCAGGCGCTGGCGCACCAGATCGTGCAGCGCACCCATGGCCCAGGTGGCGATGCTGTCGGCGTTGATGGCGATCGAGATGCGCTCGTCTTCGCGCGAGCCCCCCGGCGCGCTGGGCGCCAGCTCCTGCAGGTCGCGCTCCAGGTCGGCGCGCAACAGGCGCATTTGCTTGGTGTGCTTGAGCAGCAGCTGCCCGGCCGACGTGGGCCGCAGCGGGCGGCTGCGCACGATGAGCACCGAGCCCACCTGCGCCTCCAGCGCGCGCAGGCGCTGCGAGACGGCCGACTGCGTGACGTTCAGGCGCTGCGCGGCGCGCTCGAAGCCGCCCTCTTCAACGATGGCGGCAAGACATTCCAGGGCGGCGGGATCGTAGGTGCTCATGGTCTCGGACTCGAACAAAAGAGGGTTGTCTCCGCAGCGCTATTCATTAGGTGCGCTGATGTTTTTGGAGTAAGTTTAATTTTGCTTTTAGTTGAATGCAATGTCGCGCACACTGCGCCCCATCGTGTCCCGCACTGGGGCGTGTGGCACGCAAAGGCTCACAAGGCATTCCGCATATGAAAACCATTGTTCTCGGCGCCGGCATCATCGGCATCAGCACGGCGTGGCACCTGCTGGAACGCGGTCACGAAGTCATCGTGATCGACCGCCAGCCCGATGCAGCACTCGAAACCAGCTTTGCCAATGCAGCACAGATCTCGGTGAGCTACTGCGAGCCCTGGGCCAACCGCGAGGCGCCGCTCAAGGCGCTCAAGTGGATGTTCGACAAGGAAGCGCCGCTGCTGTTTCGCCCGCAGATGGACTGGCAGCAATGGCGCTGGGGCCTGCAGTTCATGGCGCAGTGCAACGACGCGGCGTTCGAGCGCAATGTGCAGCAGATTGTGGCGCTGGGCGCCTACAGCCATGCGGCTCTGAAGGACCTGGTGAAAACCACGGGCATCGAATACAACCGGCTCGAACGCGGCATTGCCCACTTCTACACCGACCAGAAATCCTTCGACGCCGCAGGCCATGCGGTCGAACTGATGCGCAAGCACGGCGTACAGCGCCGCCTGGTGAGCCGCGACGAGCTGCTGCAGATCGAACCGGCCTTCAAGGCCTATGGCGACAAGATCACCGGCGGCACCTACACCAGCACCGACGAGAGCGGCGATGCACGGGTCTTCACCCAAGAACTGGCCCGCCGCTGCGCAGCGCGCGGCGTGCAGTTCCTGTACGGCCACGATGTGCTGCGGCTGAACAAGATTGGTAATGCTATTGATTCAGTAGCAGTCATGCCAAATTCCACTAGCGCAAGCGGCAAAAAAGACTTCATATTGAAGGCGGACGCCATCGTGGTGGCCTGCGGCTCGTACAGCGCACCGTTGCTGCGCAGCGTGGGAGTGGACCTGCCGATCTACCCTGGCAAGGGCTACAGCGCCACGTTCCCGCTGCTCAAGCCCGAGGGCGCGCCCATGGTCTCCACCATCGACGACGGCAAGAAGATCGCCATGAGCCGCCTGGGCAACTACCTGCGCGTGGCGGGCACCATCGAACTCAATGGCTGGGACCTCACCCTCGACAGCTCCCTGGCCCGCGCGCGCTGCCACATGCTCTCGCGCCGCATCGAGGCCATTCTGCCCGGCGTGTGCGACACCCGCACGCCCGAGGAAGGCGGCAACCCGCAGTACTGGACCGGCCTGCGCCCCGCCACGCCCACCAACATCCCGTTCATCGGTCGCACCCGCGTGGGCAAGCTCTGGGTCAACGCGGGCCACGGCACGCTGGGTTGGACGCACGGTGCAGGCTCGGGCAAGGCCCTGGCCGAGCTGATCAGCGGCGAACAGCCTGCGATGAACTTTGGTTTTCTGGGTGCCGAAGCCGTGCGCGCGCCGCGCGCTGTGGTCCCGGCCTGACGTAGCGACTCCTGCAGACACGGGCCGGTGCCGCTACGATGCCGGCCATGTCTGCACCCCATTACCTCTTCCTCACCACCTCCACCCGCGAACCCGGCCACCTCGGCAACACCGAATGGCTGGCGCGGCAGGCCGCAGCGGCCCTGCCTGCGGGCACGGAGCAAACCTGGCACCACCTCGCACGCATGCAGTTGCCGCCCTTTGTGGACCAGCGCCACACCACCGGCACCTACGCACCGCCTGAGGGCGACATGAAAACCCTTCTGGACGCCACGCTGGCCGCCAGCCACATCGTTTGGGTGGCGCCGGTGTACTGGTACAGCATCCCCTCGCCGCTCAAAACCTACCTCGACCACTGGAGCGCCTGGATGCGCGTGCCCGGCCTGGACTTCAAGGACGCCATGGGCCGCAAGACGCTGTCTCTCATCACCACCAGCGGCGACCGCACCAAGGCCCAGCCCATGATCGATTCGGTGGCGCTGTGTGCGCAGTTCCTGTCCATGACCTGGGGCGGCGCCCTGTGGGGCAAGGGCGGCACCCCGGGCGCCGTGCAGGCCGATGCGCAGGCGGTGGAGGCGGCCAGCCGCTTTCTGGTCACACCCGCTGCAGGCTGATCTCAGAGCCTGTGGACGATCTCTCAGGGGATCGTCAACGAGCTCTCAGCGGTCCAGCGAAGCACGCTGGGCCACTATACCCAGCCACTCGTGCAGCGCCAGGCTGCTGTCGGACAGGGCCGATGCGCGGGGCAGCACGCGATAGAGCTTGCGTGACTGCCCCCCTTTGAAGCCCATGGGCGCAGGCAGCACCTGCAGCCCGGCGTGTTCAAAGTCCTTCGCCGCCCGAACCATGTGCCAGCCGTGGGTGACGAGCGCAATGCGCTCGATGCCCGAGGCCTTGAGCAGGACAGCCGATTTTTCGGCGTTGTTGCGGGTGTCGAGGGACTCCACTTCGGTCCAGCGCACGCGGCCCTTGAACTCCCGCTCCACCACATCCTTCATCACCAGGGCCTCGGCCCGTGTGCCGCCCGTCGAGCCCCCCGTGGCCAGTATGGGCAGGCCGGTCTGTTGCTGCAGGTAGGCGGCATAGCGAACCCGCTCGCGTGCGCCCCGGCTGAGCACGTCCACCCCGTATTCGGGCGCCACGGTGTCGGCGCCGCCGCCCAGCACCACGATGGCCTGCACCTTCGCCTCGGGCAACTGGCGCGGCGTGACGGCGGGGTAGCGCTCGAGGCTGCGTACCAGCGCGTCCGACACCGGCGGCCAGGACAACACCAGCACCGACAACAGCGAAAGCACCACCAGCGTGTTGCCAGTGCGACGGTGGTAGCGCGCCAGCCACAGGCCAAACAGCGCCAGCACGATGCTGGACACCGGCGGCAACAGCAGCGCAGACAGAATTTTCTTGAGGGCAAACAACATGGAGAAAGAAGGCAGCGTTCATGCCCGGGCGCGGCGGCCGGGCGAGCCAAGATCAAATGGGTCAGTGCAGCGTGCGCCGGTGGGCCAGAAAATGGAGCAGCGCAGCGTCAAACCCCTCGGGGTCTTCCAGCTGGGGCCAATGCCCCACATGCGGCAGTAGCACCGTCTGCGCATCGGGCAACACCTGGGCCAGCGCCTGGAGGGCTGCGGGGGGAGTGCACCGGTCCTGATCGCCGCCTACCAGCAGCACCGGCATGGCCAGGTGCGCCAGCGCGGCAGCGCCCCGGTCAAACGTGGGCAGGGCCTCCAGGGCGCGGCGGTAAGCGCCCGGGAACACCTGGCCCAGCGCATGGCCCGCCAGCCGCACGCCTTCGGGCAGGGCGCCGGTGCCGATGCACTGCGGCACCAGGGTCTGTGCCAGTTGTTCCATGCTGCCGCCCACATCCAGGGCCTTGAGGGCCTGCTCGCGCGGTGCCACCCAGTCTTGCACGGCCTGGGCATCCAGCGCCGGGCCGCCCGCGCACAGCACCATGCGGCGCACCTTGGACGCATCGCGCACCGCAGCCTCCAGCGCCACCATGGCGCCCATGCCGTGGCCGACCAGCGTGACAGGGCCACAGCGCAGCGCGTCGATCAGCGCCAGACAGCTTTGTGCCAGTGCCTTGAAGGTGTAGGGCTCTACGGGCGCACTGCGGCCATAGCCGGGCATGTCCCAGGCCACAGCCCGGTAGCCAGCGGTGGCCAGGGTCTCCACCTGGGGCGCAAAGGTGAGATGGTCGCCGTCGGCATCGTGCAGCATGAGCACGGTGGGGCCGGAGCCGAGGGTGGTGAAGGTAGGGAGCAGTGCAGCCATGCGGTGAAAAGCAGAAGTAAACCCCGCAACAGCGCAGCGGAGGGTGGCGCCTGATAATAGGTCCTGTTGCTTGCCCCCACGCCGCCACCGCTGGCGCCGCTTTTGTGAACCCATCGCTCCCCCGCCCCGCCCTCGCCCTGCCGCCGAGCTTTTCGACCCGCGAATTCCGCAATGCGCTGGGCATGTTCGCCACGGGTGTGACCATCGTGACCGCCCGCAATGCCGCGGGTGAACTGGTGGGGCTCACGGCCAGCTCGTTCAATTCGGTGTCGCTGGAGCCCCCGCTGGTGCTGTGGAGCCTGTCGCATGGCGCCAGCACCATGCCGGCGTTTGCCAACGGCTCACACTACGCCATCCATGTGCTGGCAGCGGACCAGAAAGACCTGGCCGAACGGTTCGCCACCCGCGGCATCGACCGCTGGGCCGGCCTGGAGCACCGCCCCGGTATCAGCGGCGCGCCGCTGCTGGCCGGTGCCGCCGCCACGTTCGAGTGCTTCAACCGCAGCCAGTACAAGGAGGGTGACCACACCATCTTCGTGGGCGAGGTGGAGCGCTGCGAGCACCGCGAGGGCGCGTCGCCCCTGCTGTACCACGGCGGCAAGTTCTACACCGAGCACCCGCTGTGACGGCGCCCTTCATCGTCGTACGCCACGTGAACGTCGGCTCCGCCCGCCGCCTGAAGGTGGGCGAGCGGTCGGTGCTTACCGCCATCGGCAAAACATCTGTCACCGACCCCGTGTCTGTGGGCCCACTGGGGCTGGCGGGCGACGAGCAGGCCGACCTGAGCGTGCACGGCGGTCTGGCCAAGGCGGTGTATGCCTACCCCGCAGCGCACTATGCGTTCTGGCAGGCCCAGCGCCGCGAGCGGGGCGTGAGCCTGTTCGACGAGGCGCTGCCACCAGGCTTCATGGGCGAGAACCTCACCATTGACGGACCGCTGGAGCATGAGGTGTTTGTGGGCGATGAGTGGCATTTCCCGGACTGCGTGCTGCGAGTGACGGCCCCCCGCGAGCCCTGCTTCAAGTTCAATGCCGTGATGGGTTTTGCCCAGGCCGGCCGCGCCATGGCGGTGGCGGGCTGCTGCGGCTACTACCTGGCGGTGGACCGGCCTGGCACCATCGCCGCCGGGCAGACCGCCACGCTGGTCGCGGGGCAACGCGGGCTGAGCATTGCCCAGGCATTTGCGGGCAAGTTCGCCAAGCACGCACGCTGACCCGGCTGCGGCAGCCTTCGCGCGCCGCACTCCACCCAGGTTATTCCGTGATCACCAGCTGGCGTGCCTGCGCCTGCAACTGTGGGAACACCTTGCCCACCAGCTGCAGCTGCGCCGCCATGAGGCTGTGCGCGCTGGGCGCTGCCGGTACCGTGCCCCACTCGCGCAGTACCTGGGCCACTGCCGGGGCGCTGTGGGATTTGCGCACCCGGCCTGACTGCTGCGCGCGCTCCAGCTCCAGCGCCAGTTGCTGCAGGGACGCCAGCAGGCTTTGCGCCAGTTCGCGCGTGGCCTCGTCCATGGGCTGGGCCGCCGCACCACCGCGCTGGGCACCGAGTGCCGACAGGTAGTTGAGCTGGGTGTGCGACAGGCACAGGAAATGCCCCACCACCTCGGCGTTGCCACGTACATGCAAGGGCTCCTTGAGCATGGCGCTGTACGAGTTGGACAGTGCGGCATCCGCATTGTGGGCATTGCGCCGGGCCAAGCGGTAGGCCAGGTGGTCGCACTTGCCACCCTGGTACTGCGCCAGGATCTCCCGCAGGTACAACGCCTGGGTCTGCAGCACCTGGGCGGCCAGCCGGGGCCAGTGGCGCGACTGCCAGGACGGCAGCACCAGCCACGAGGCGACGGCCGCGATCACGCAGCCGACCACGGTATCGAGCAGGCGCGCGGAGATCACGCCGCTGGCCGCGCCCATCTGGTGAAAGCTGAGCAGCAACAAGGTGGTGACAGCCGCCGTAGCCAGGGTATAGCGGGTGTGCCGCGCCCCAAAAAATACCGCGCCCCCCAGCACCAGCAAGGCGGCCTGCACCAGCTCGCCCGGAAACAGCTGGATCACCGCCCACCCCAGCGCAAGCCCCATGGCAGTGCCCTTGGCGCGCTCCATCAGCCGCGTCTGCGTGGCCGCGTACTGCGGCTGGCTCACGAACACGATGGTCAGCAAGATCCAGTACCCGTGCGGATCGGCCGTGGCCTGCATGAGGGCAAAGCCCACCATGAGGGACAGGCTCAGCCGCAGGCTGTGGCGCAGCCAGGGAGACTGCAGCTGCCAGTGCGAGCGCAGGCGCGCCCAGGCATCGCGCAGGCTGCGGGGCTCGCGGTCAAACAGTGCGTGGTCCACCGCCACTTCGGCGTTGCCAGCTGGCAGCGCCAGCGCACCGGCAAACACCCCGGCCAGTGCGGTCAGGTTGTCGGCCAACGCATGCAGTGACCGCAACGCCCGGGACTGGGCGGGAAGGGACGCGGCACCGGAGGGCTGCGCCTGGGACTGCAGGTGCGCCACGGCGGCCTGCATGTCCTCGATGGCACGGGCCGTCACGCCCCAGTGCTGGGGCACCGACTGCGCCTCGATGGCCACCGACAGCTTGAGCGCCTGTTCGCCCAGCAGCGTGAGCACGCGCTGGCAGCGGTACAGCACGTCGCTGTGAAAGAACGACTGGGCAAGCAGGTCGTAATGCTCGTGGGACGAACTCACGCGCTCGTGCACGTCCTGCGCCGCCAGGTACTGGTGCATGGCCGTTTGCAGCCACAGCGGGGGGGCGCCCGCACCCATGCGGCTGATCAGGCTCTCCTTGGTGGCGTTGAGGGCGTCCACCACGCGGCCGTTGTGCAGTGCCAGCGCCATGCGGCGGCGCTCCAGATCCACATCCCGCACCGGCTCCAGCAACAGCGCCTTCAGGCGCAGGTATTCGCCCAGCATGGCGTAGAGCTTGGCGAGGCGGTAGCGCACCGGTGCACGCGGCAGCACGGCATGCCACAGCACCGACACCACGCCGTACCAGGCCGCACCCGCCAGCATGCGGGGGATGGCGTCACCCGCACCCGCACGGCTGCTGTGGGCGGCCAGCCCCGCATAGATGAACAGGATGAGCGAACCAAAGGCAATGGCGCGGTAGCGCTCGCTCAGCGCCCCCAGCATGGTGATGCCGAAGGCCAGCAGCGCCATCACCCCCATCAGCACCCAGGGCCACGACACCGCCGCCCAGACTGCCCCCGCCATAAGGCCAAAACACGCCAGCGCCAGGCACTGCGCACGCAGGCGCCCGCGCCAGCTGTCGTCGGTTTCGGTGAGCGCGCTGGCGATCACTCCCAGCAGCACCGGCATCAACTCGGCCTGCCAGTCGGCCCACCAGCCATAGGCCAGCACGGCGGCCAAGGCCACCAAGGCACGCGCGCCGCGCGTGACGCCTTCGTGGTTGCGTGCACGCTGCCAGCTGAGTTTCCAGGTTGTGTCCACAGGAGCCTTGTTGCCGAAAAATTAGGGATTACCCTAGTACATCTAGCAATTGTCAGGCCAAATCAGGCCACGCCGGCCCAAAAAGAAACCCTGCCGCGCAGGGTTGCGGGGCAGGGTCTGGGGCGATACCGGGGCACGATGGGAGTGCGTGGCCCGGTGGCATTGGCTGCCTATCGCACGGTATCGGGCAGCTCGATCTTGACTTCCAGCACTTCCAGGTTGTCCTGGCGTTCCAGGTGCACCTTGAGGTCGTCGGGGTTGATCTTGACGTACTTGGAGATCACCGCCACCAGCTCGCGCTGCAGCGCGGGCAGGTAGTCGGGCTCGGACGCATTGCGGCCGTTGCGCTCGTGCGCCAGGATGATCTGCAGCCGCTCCTTGGCAACGCTGGCGGTTTTTTTCTTCTCGCCGAGCAGGAAGGACAGAAAAGAAGCCATGGCTATTTGCTCCCGAACAGGCGTTTGAAGAAGCCGGGCTTTTCGGCGTCAATGAAACGCAGCGGCTTGTCCTGCCCCAGGAAGCGGTCGATCACGTCCTTGTATGCCTCGCTCACATCGCTGCCCTGCGCATGGATGGCGGGCGTGCCTTGGTTGGACGACTGCAACACCACTTCCGACTCGGGAATCACGCCGATCAGCTTGATGCGCAGGATGTCCTGGATGTCTTCCAGGCTCAGCATCTGGCCGTCCTGCACGCGGCTGGGGTTGTAGCGCGTGATGAGCAGGTGTTCCTTGATGGGCTCGCCGCCGTCAATCGCACGCTTGGTCTTGCTGCCCAGCATGCCCAGGATACGGTCGGAGTCGCGCACCGAAGACACTTCGGGGTTCGTCACCAGCAGCGCCTCGTCGGCGAAGTGCATGGCCATCAGGGCGCCGCTTTCGATGCCGGCAGGCGAGTCGCAGACGATGTATTCAAAGTCCATCGCGGCCAGGTCCTTGAGGACCTTCTCGACGCCATCTTGCGTGAGCGCATCCTTGTCGCGTGTCTGGCTGGCGGCCAGCACAAACAGGTTGTCGCACTGCTTGTCCTTGATGAGCGCCTGGTTCAGGTTGGCCTCGCCATGGATGACGTTGATGAGGTCGTACACCACGCGGCGTTCGCAGCCCATGATGAGGTCCAGGTTGCGCAGGCCGACGTCAAAGTCGATCACGGCGGTCTTGTGGCCGCGCAGGGCGAGGCCGGTGGCAAAGCTGGCGCTGGTGGTGGTCTTGCCCACGCCACCTTTGCCGGAGGTCACGACGACGATTTTGGCCATGTGTTGCTGATTCTCTGTGGGGTTGGTACGAATGGGGAATGAAGGGGTCAGGCCAGCGGCTCGATGAGGAGCTTCTCGCCTTCCAGCCGCACCTGGGCCGGCTTGCCGCGCACATCGGCAGGCAGCTCGGTCTCGGTGGTGCGGTAGATGCCTGCAATGGAGACCAGTTGCGGCTCCAGGCAGGTCGAAAAGATGCGGGCTTCAGTGTTGCCCCGCGCACCGGCAATTGCGCGGCCACGCAGCGGGGCATAAACGTGGATGTTGCCGTCTGCAATCACCTCGGCGCCAAAGCTCACCACGGCCATCACCACCAGATCGGCGCCGCGCGCATAGACCTGCTGGCCGGAGCGCAAGGGCTTGTCCACCACCACGGTGCCGGGGCCGGGCATGGGCACTTCGCGTACCACTTCCACCTCAACCTCGCGGATCACTTCACGCACCACCTCCTGCACCGGCGCTGGCGCCTCTGCACGCGCGGGAGGCGCGTCGGGTGCGGCGGCCAGCCCCGCGGCGCGCGCGGCCTCCATCTGGGCAGTGCTGCCGCCGCGCACGGCCACGGGCAGGGTGTTGTGCTGGCGCAGCGCGGCTGCGATGGCAGCAAAGTCGATGGGTGCTTCGGCCTCACGCACGGGCGCCAGGTCGATCAATACGGGGTCGTTGTCAAAAAATCCCGGGGCGTCGGCCACGCGCTCGGCCAGATCGGCTACGAACTGGGCGGCGTCGGTGGTCTTGAGCAACACCGCCACCACTGGCAGCGAGGCGCTCTTGAGGTCAAAGCTGGAGCGGGACTGCGCCGCCGTCGTAAGGGCCATGAGGGGGGATAGGAAAAAGGAGCGCGGTAACCTGTTTCAGAAGGCGCAAAGTGTACCGTGGGCCTGTGTAAGCGTCCGTATGCGCTTTTTCGGCATTCACAGCGGACTGCAAGAAGGCCAGCGGATGCACCCAGGAGACCGGCAGACCCACCGCGCCCTTTGATAATGCGCCGATGCCTTCCACCCGCAAAACACACATCGACGCCCTGGCTATCTCCCTGCTGCTCGCCTGCTGCATGTTCTGGGGCTTCCAGCAGGTGCTGGTCAAGGCCACGGTGGCTGAGGTGGCGCCCGTGTTCCAGGCCTTTGTGCGCTTTGCGCTGGCCACGGTCGCGGTAGCGGGCTGGTGCTTGTGGCGTGGTGTAGGCCTTTCCGGCGCGGGCGAGCCCGCCGGGGCCACGCGTGCCGGACTGCTGGCGGGGGCGTTGTTTGCCGGCGAGTTTGCGTGCATCTACCTGGGGCTGCAGTACACCACCGCCTCGCGGCTCACGGTGTTCTTGTATGCGTCGCCCTTCTGGGTGGCATTGCTGCTGCCGCGTTTCATCCCCGGTGAGCGCCTGCAGGGCTGGCAGTGGCTGGGCCTGGCCGCTGCGTTTGTGGGCGTGGGGCTGGCGCTGGGCGACGGGCTGCTGGGCCATGCCAGCACGGCGCTGCCCAAAGGCTGGCTGGGAGATTTGCTAGGACTGGCCGCAGGCCTGATGTGGGCGCTGACCACGGTGGTCATCCGCACCACGCCGCTGGCGCGGGTGGCGCCTGCCAAGCAGCTTTTCTATCAAGTGGCGGTAAGCACCGCGGTGCTGCCAGTGCTATCGCTGGGCCTGGGCGAGGTCTGGGTCTGGCAGTTCAGCGGCTTTGCCTGGGGTTCGCTGCTGGTGCAGGCGCTGGTGGGGGCGTTTGTGAGCTACCTCGCCTGGATGTGGATGCTGGCGCACTACCCGGCCACCAAGATCTCGGTGTTTGTGTTCCTCACGCCGGTGTTTGCGCTGCTGTTTGGCGCGCTGTGGCTGGGTGAGCCCGTGACGCCCGGGCTGGTGGCGGCACTGGTGCTGGTGGCGGCAGGCATCGTGCTGGTGAACCGGCGGCCTGTGGTCGCGTAGTACCAGTGACAAAAGAGTTTTCATAAAAACACGGCCTAGCGCTTTACTAACAAGCGCTCGATGCTGCTATTTTGATAGCAATTCTTTTGCAGACGTGTGTTGTCAGCCAACCCAACTCAGTGCGTACCGCGTATCCAGCAACACTTGAATGCGCGCACCCAGCGCGCCGCCTTCATCGTCCTCCAGCCGTGTGAACTGCGCGGTCCAGGCCTCAGACTGCGCAAAATTCGGGAACCGGGGTGGTTCGCCCCACAGCCAGTCCGGGTGGGTGGCCCGGGGGCTTCGCCCAAATACATGCAGGTGCATCTTGCGATGCAGTGCGGGCGTTTTGGGCCCCTGGGGATGGGCCAGCAGGTTCAGCGCGTTGTTGCCCGCATCCCAGTAATTGAGGCAGCCACCGGCGAGCTGCGGCAAGGTGTCGAGCATGGCCCGGCCCGTTGCGGCCACCAGGCACGACCAATGCCCCAGCTCCTGGGGCGTCAGTTCGCTGCGGTCCCAGACGGGGCGCGGAGGGTGGACAAGCACGTGCCCGCCATCGGTGCGGTGGTTCATGGGCCGCGCGGGCAGGTCAACGGTGCCACCGGCACAGCGGATCAATGTGGTGTGGATGTTCACGGGGACTTCTCCAAAACGGAAGGTTGTAAAAAAAGGGGCGACGGCCGGTCCGCGCCTCATCCGCCGCCGCGCGGCGCCCAGCAGGCGATGGCCGTGGCCGACAGCAGCAAGGCTGCGACGCCATACACCCAGGCGGACGGCGCAATGGGCAGCAGCACACCCGCCAGCACCGGGCCTGCACCAGCGCCCAGGTCTCGCCACACCGACCGCGTCGCCAGCGCCTGGATGCGCCCCGGTCCCGGTGTGCGGCGCGCGACCAGCGGCGGCAACAGGGGTAGCAGCAGGGCTCGCAAGATCACGATGGCCAGTGCGCTGGTCCACAGCCACCCCAGGCCAAAACCCACCAGGGCCAGCGACGTGAGCACCGCAAAACCCACGAGCAGCACTTCGGCGCCATAGCGCTCGGCCAGGTCGCCACCCACCACACTCAGCGCGATCTCGGCCAGATAGCGGACCGACAGCAGCATCCCCGCCACAACCACCGGATGGCCCGACAGCACATCGCGGCCCAGGTACGACAGGCCGATGATGAACAGGCCGTCCAGCACCAACCCCTCAACGAAGGAAAAGCGGTCCAGGCGACCCGGTAACCTGTCCCAGCGCTTTGGCGGTGGCGGCAGAGTATGCGGCTGGGCGGGCAAATGCCGCGTGGCCAGCAAGGCGCACAACGCGACGGCGGCAAACACCCAGAAGATCGCCCGGGGCTCCCACCAGAGCGCGCAGACACCCCCCGCAGGCAGGGCCAGCATGGGCCCCAGCGCTGCAAAGGCGCGCGACTGCCCGGCGCGTCGCGCTGCGCCCACAGGCTCGGCCGTGGCCAGCGCCTGCGTCGCGAGGTTCAGCGCCGCAAAGGCCAGGCCCCACAGCAGCCGCAGGCCCAACAAGGCGATGAAGCCGCTGAGGGTGGCGTACCCCAGCGCACACGCGGCGGCGGCCAGCACGGCCAGCGAGCAGGTGAGACGCTCGCCATGGCGGGCATAGAACCGCGCCACCGCCCCGTAGCCCGCAATGCGCACGAGGCGGTTTGCGGCCAGAAGAATGCCCGCCTCGAACAGGGTGACGCCAAACGCCGGGGCAAACATCGGCAGCAGCAGGTAGAGCACCGTGTCCCCAGGCAGTGCAAGGCCGAGCGCCAAGGCGGCGCGGCGCGAGTGGTGGTCTGAGGCCAAGGTGTGGTCTGAAGGCTGTGGCATGGCCCGCATGGTGCGCGGCAGTGCCGGGCGCGACAAACGATATTGCTGCGCGCCATGCGTGACAAAATTGCACGCATGCCACCCCGCCTGCCCCCGCTGAACGCCGTTCGCGCCTTTGTAGCGGCGGCGCGCCACCAGAGCTTTACCCACGCCGCGCTGGAGCTGCACGTCACCCACAGCGCCATCAGTCGCCAGATCAAGGCGCTGGAGGCTCACCTGGGCGTGGACCTGTTCGAGCGCAAGACCCGGCAGGTGCTCCTCACCGCGGCGGGCCACCAGTTCCACGCACAGGTCGGGCCTGCGCTCGCGCAGATCGGCGCTGCCGCTCAGTCGCTGCGGGGCGATGCCGGGCTGCGCAGCGTGAAGATCAATGTGCGGCCCAGCTTTGCGGTGCGGTGGCTGATCCCCCGGCTGCCGGGTTTTGTGGCCCAGCATCCGGACATCGAACCCCAGGTCATCACCAGCACGCTGGCGCCAGACCATGCCACCGAGGCCTTCGACCTGGCCCTGCGGCGCGGCCCACGCGGTTGGCCGCCGGGCATGCAGGTGCAGCCGTTTCTGGAGGACGAGGCGCTGGTGGTGGGCGCGCCTGCCCTGTTCGCCCAGCGCCCGGTGGCGCAGCCCGAGGCGCTGTCGGCCCATGTGCTGCTGCTGTCCAAATCGCGCAGCAAGGACTGGGAAAGCTGGAAGAAGCTGGTGAACGCGCCAAGGATCCAGCCCGCCAGCTGCCTGCAGTTTGACCACCTGCACTTTGTGCTGCAGGCCGCCGTGGATGGGCTGGGTTTTGCGGTGGCCCCGGTGTCGTTGATCACCCACGACCTGGCCTCGGGGCGGCTGGTATCGCCGCTGCCCAACTTGCGGCTGCCGCTGACGCGGCACTACCTGGGCATGGCGCCGGACCCGTCACCGGAGACGCTGCGTTTTGTGCAGTGGCTCCAGGACGAGATCAGCGCCTGAGCGGGAGACCGGGCGGGGCGCACAGAGCCCCACGTGCTCGGCTGGCCCGCTTTCTGCACAAATTGGTCGGTAGCGCTAGTGAATCATGTGCCAGTAGCTATATTTTCAATAGCAAAGATCATTCGCCATCGCCCATCCACCGCGCCGTTCCCGACACGCGGATGGAGCTGCCAGCCACCGGCCCGATCTCGGCCCGCAGGCGCGAGCGCATGCCCATGTCTTCGCCCTGCACCACGTCAATGGCACCGCCGTGCGGCCAGCCCAGGTCGCGCAGGTAGCCCGCCAGTGCGGCCGTGGCGGCGCCCGTGGCCGGGTCTTCCAGCACGCCGCCCGAGGCAAAGGCATTGCGGGTGTGCAGCAGGCGGTCCGACTCCACCCACACCAGCACGATGGTGACGAGCCCCGCGTTCACCATCAGCGTGCGGCCCGCGTCCAGCGCGTAGTGCATGGCCGCCAGTGCGGCGCGGCTGCGCAGCGACAGCACCAGGTGGTCCGCACCGCCGTGGATGAGCGCGGGCGGTATGCGCGGGTCCAGATCGGCCGCGCTGAGGCCAAACAGGGCCAGCGCATCGGCCAGCAGCCCAGCAGGCACAGGCCCGCTGCGCGTGGGGGGCGACTGCAGCGCCGCCTGCACCAGATCGCCCGCGCGACGGCCTTCGACCGTGATCTCGGCCTGGCTCAGCGACAGCGCAAACACGCCGTCGCCCTCGCGCTGCGCGAGCGCGGCGCCCAGGGCAATCGTGGCGTGGCCACAAAACGGTACCTCGCTCTCGGGCGAAAAATAGCGCACGCGCCAGCGGCCATCGCCCAGCAGGGCGGCAAAGGCAGTTTCAGAAAAGCCAACCTCGGCAGCAATGCGCTGCATGTCAGCAGGATTGGGGAGCTGTTCACCGATCCACACACCGGCGGGGTTGCCGCCCTGGGTGCCGTCGGAGAACGCAGCGATTTTTTGAAGTGCCATGGGGTTCAACATCCACAAAGAAAGGACGCGCCAGCCAGCGGCTCAGAGCTTCGGAATGCGAATCCGGCTGATCATCAGCGACCCCGACAGCGCAAACAGCAGCACCAGCGGGTGCAGCGTGAAGCCGCCGATCAGCAGCTTGCCGAACCACAGGTTCTCGCGCACTGCCCCCAGCCAGGCGGCCAGGGCCAGCAGGCCCACCAGCACGATGGAGGTGGGGATGGGCGTGCCCTCGAAGTATTTGACCTTGCCGTCGTCGCCCGACAGGGTTTCGGCCGTGACGTTGTAGCGCGCCAGGCGCGACACGCCGCAGGCCACAAAGTAGGCCAGCACGATGCGGTCGTACAGGCCCTGCATGCCGCAGCCATAGGCAATGATGGCCGGGGCCACGCCGAACGAGATCACGTCGGCCAGCGAGTCCAGCTCGCGGCCCATGGCCGAGCTTTTCTGGCGCCAGCGGGCGATGCGGCCGTCCAGCACATCAAAGATCAGCGCGGCCAGCACCAGGGCACATGCAAAGTACACGTGCACCACATTGCTGGTCTCCAGGTACGACATGACCGAGAACAGCGCGCCCACGCCGCAGACCGCATTGCCCAGCGTGAACCAGTCGGCCAGGTGGAACTCACGGATCATCGAAAAACGTTTGGGCGGCTGCGGAGTGTTCATGGAGGGAAGGCGCGCGGCGGCGCGCGCAGTGGCAATCAACAAGGTCCATTATGGGTGTGCCGCACCGCAGGGGATCGTTAACCCTCTCTGACATCTGCGTGACTGCTTTTGCGCCGGCACACAGACAGACTGTGGCCACGCGGCGGGCGCGGCTGGGTAGGACGATGCCGCATCCGCCCTGTGACCGACCCGACCTCCCCCACAAGACCCGAGATAAGACCCGAGACACGCCATGCGCCTCCCTCAGATGCCCCCGCTCCACCTGCCTTTTGCCCCCGGTGCCCCGGTGCGCAGTCTGCAGGATGTGCAGCGGATCGAAGCCCGCCCCCTGGCCGAGGCGCTGCCCGTGCAGAGCACCTACGAAATCTTTGTGAATTCGGCGGCGGCGTTTGGCGACAAGACGGCGCTGACCTTTCTGCCCACGGCCGACCCGGCAGCCGAGCCCATCCGCTGGTCGTACGCCCAGTTGCTCACCGGCATCCACCAGACGGCCAACCTGCTGCACCACCTGGGCGTGGGGCCCGAAGACGCCGTGGCCGTGCTGCTGCCCGGCTGCCTCGAATACCACCTGGCCCTGTGGGGCGGCGAGGCGGCGGGCATCGTGCAGCCGCTCAACCCCATGCTCACCGACGAGAAGATCGCGGCCATGATGACCTTGGCCAGTGCCAAGGTGCTGATTGCCTACGGCGGCGAGGGCGACCTTGGCTACTGGAGCAAGGCCCTGCGCCTGCGCGCCCTGGTGCCCACGCTGACCACGGTGCTGCGCGTGGCACCGCACGATGAGGCGCCGGGAGCAGCGCCCGCCCTGCCCGCTGGCGTGCTGGACCTGGCCGCGCGCCACCAGCACCCTGGCGACCACCTGGTGAGCGGCCGCCGCATCGCATCCAGCGACATTGCCGCGTACTTCCACACCGGCGGCACCACCGGCGCGCCCAAGCTGGCGCGCCACAGCCACGGCGCGCAGGTGTTCACCGCCTGGGGCAGCGTGCAGATGCAGGGCATACGGCCCGAGGACGTGGGCATCAACGGCTACCCGCTGTTCCATGTGGCGGGCGTGCTGCCCGGCTCGCTGGCGGCGCTGTCTGCGGGGGTGGAGACCATCATCCCCACCACCGGCCTGTTCCGCAACCGCGAGGTGATTGCCAACTACTGGCGGCTGGTGGAGCGCTACCGCTGCACCTACCTGTCGGCCGTGCCCACGGTGCTGGCGGCGCTGGCCAATGTGCCGCTGGACGGGGCCGACATTTCCACCCTGCGCTACTGCCGCACCGGCGCGGCCATTCTGGCGCCCGAGCTGGCGGCGCGGTTTGAGCGCCTGTTTAACCTGCACATCCACGAAAGCCTGGGCATGACGGAGATGGCGGGCATCTCCACCATCACGCCCCCCGGCGTGAACGCGCCCGCAGGCTGCGTGGGCTGGCGGCTGCCCTACACCCAGCTGCGTGTGGTGGCGCTGGATGCGCAGGGCAATGCGTCGGACCAGGACCTGCCGCCCGGCCAGCCGGGCATGGTGCTGTTCCAGTCGCCCAACCTGTTCTCGGGCTTTCTGGACGCGGCCGACACCGCCAAGGCCTTCACGCACGACGGCTGGCTGGCCACGGGCGACCTGGGCTTTGTGGACGAGCAGGGCCGCCTGCACCTGAGCGGCCGCTCCAAGGACCTCATCATCCGCAGCGGCCACAACATCGACCCCAAGGTGATCGAAGACGCGCTGGGCGCCCACCCCGCCGTGCAGCTGTGCGCCGCCGTGGGTGCGCCCGATGCCTATGCGGGCGAGCTGCCCGTGGTGTACGCCACGCTGCGGCCCGGCGAGCAGGTGACCGAAGCGGAGTTGATGGCCTTTACCGCCGAGCGCGTGGACGAGGCTGTGGCCCGCCCGCGCTGGGTGCAGGTGATCGAGACCATGCCAGTGACCAATGTGGGCAAGATTTACAAGCCCGATCTGCGCCAGCGCGCCGCCTGCCACACGGTGCAGGCGCTGGTGGATAGCGTGTGCGCAGAAGCCCCAGGCAGCCCCCGCTCCCAGGTACAGCCCGAGGGCGACAACGCCGTGCGCGTGACCGTGGCCCCGGGCCCTGACGCTGACACGCTGCAGGCCCGCCTGCGCGAAGTGCTCGCGCCCCTGCCCCTCACCGTGCGCATCACCACCGCCCCCGCCGCAGGGAGCCCCCAGACCGCATAAGCCCATGGCGTGACAGCCAGGCCCCGGCCCGCCACCATGCATCGCGGAGCCCGCAGAGTGATTTTTATAACCATGACAGGAGACAAACCCATGCCCTTCCACGCCATCACCCGCCGTTCCTGGCTCGGCGCCGCCGCGCTGGCCGCTGCCACCACCTGCACCGGCACTGCCGCCTGGGCGCAGGCTGCCTACCCCAGCAAGCCCATCAAGGTGGTGGTGCCCTTCGCTCCCGGCGGCGCCACCGACGTGCTGGCGCGCGTGCTGGCCGAAAAGATGGCGGTGGGCCTGGGCCAGCCCATGGTCATCGACAACAAGCCCGGCGCAGCCGGCATCATCGGCACCGACGCGGTGGCCAAGGCCGCGCCGGACGGCTACACGCTGCTGCTGGCGCTGAGCAACTCCATGCTCACCAACCAGTTCCTGTACACCAAGCTGCCCTACAGCCCCGAGAAAGACATCGCGCCCATCTACCAGATCGCCATCGCGCCCCTGGTGCTGGTAGCCCACCCCAGCGTGCCGGTGGCCACGGGGCCCGAGCTGCTGAAGTACATCGCCGCCAACAAAGGCAAGGTGGCCTATGGTTCGTACGGCACGGGTGCCTACCCGCACCTGGCCGGCGCGTACATGAGCCAGTCGCAAAACGCCGACATGAGCCACGTGGCCTACCGGGGCGAGGCGCCCATGGTGCAAGACCTGCTGGGCGGGCAGATCCAGATTGCTTTTGCCAGTGCACTGCAGGTGAAGGCGCACATCGACGCCGGCAAGCTCAAGGCGATTGGCGTGAGCGGCGAGCGCCGCATGGGCACGCTGCCCAACGTGCCCACACTGGGCGAGCAGGGTCTTAACGACGAGGCCTACCGCGTGGCGGGCTGGCTGGCGTTTGGCGCCCCCGCAGGCACCCCGCCCGCCATCCTGGAGCGCGTTGCGGCCGAGGTGCGCAAGGCCACCGAGCATCCCGATGTGGCCCAGCGCATCACGGCCATGGGCTTTGACGTGCAAAAGAGCTCACCGGCGTTGTTCACTGCCGCCATGAACAAGGAACGCCCGGTGTGGGAGCGGCTGATCAAGGCATCGGGGGCGAAGCTGGATTGACCCCCTGAGGCGCAGCACGTCTCGGTGCCGCACTCACTCTTGCATCAAAAAAGGCTCTAGTGCTTATTCAATAAGCGTTAGCAGCTATTATTTTTGGAGCACACTCACCCGCTGCGCCGCAAACGCCACGTACCAGTCCAGGCACCCCGGGTTGGCCATCGCGTCCTTGTTGACCACCTTTTCGATGGGCTGGCCCAGCAGCAGTTTCTTGATGGGCAGCTCCTGCTTCTTGCCGCTCAGCGTGCGCGGCACCTCGGCCACGGCGAAGATGTCGTCGGGCACAAAACGCGGGCTCAGCGCCGTGCGCACCGCGCCATTGATGCGCGCGCGCAGGGCATCGTCCAGCGCGTAGCCGGGACGCAGCACCACAAACAGCGGCATGTAGCTCTCGCGGCCCAGGTACTCCAGGTCCACCACCAGGCTGTCGAGCACCTCGGGCAGCGATTCGACCGCGCTGTAGATCTCGCTCGTGCCCATGCGCAGGCCGTGGCGGTTGATGGTGGCATCAGAGCGGCCATAGATCACGCAGCCGCCGTTGGCGCCGATCTTGAGCCAGTCGCCATGGCGCCAGACCGCGCCCATGCTTGCGGGGCCGTCGCCACCGCCGGGCTGGCGGCCGTGGCCTGCGGGGTACATGTCGAAGTAGCTCGACAGGTAGCGGCTGCCGTCCTTGTCGCCCCACAGAAACAAAGGCATCGACGGGATGGGCTGAGCGCAGACCAGCTCGCCCACGGCGTCCTGCACGGGGCGGCCCTCGGCGTCCCAGGACTCCACGGCCGCGCCCAGCATGCGGCATTGCATCTCGCCGGGCACCTGCTGCATCTCGCGGTTGCCGCCGATGAAGGCGCCGCAGAAATCCGTGCCCCCGGAGATGTTGTTCCACCAGATATCGTGCGTGCCGATGGCCTCAAACTGGGCCGTACCCCACTGCTGCACCTCGGGCGACAACGGCGAGCCGGTAGTGCCCAGCGCGCGGACGCGCGTGAGGTCGCCATAGTCGGCCAGCGTGATGCCCGCCTTCATGCAGTTGGCAAAGAACGCCGCGCCCGCTCCGAAGAAGGTCACGCCCGTCTCGGCCGCGAAGCGCCACAGCACGCCCCAGTTGGGGTGGTCCTTGCTGCCGCCCGGGTTGCCGTCGTAGATCACGCAGGTGGTGCCCGACAGCAGGCCGCTGAGCTGCGCGTTCCACATCACCCAGCCGGTGGAGCTGTACCAGTGGTAGCGCTCGCCAAAGCTGTTGGCCTCGTAGCTGCAGCCGATGTCGTTGTGCAGCACCTTGAGCTGCAGCGCCACCAGCACCGTGCCGCCGTGGCCGTGCACGATGGGTTTGGGCAGGCCGGTGGTGCCGCTGGAATAGACGATCCACAGCGGGTGGTCAAACGGCAGCCACATCGGCTCGAAAGCCGCAGTTTCAGCGTCATTTCGGGCGGTAGCGCTAGTCCAGCCTGCCCATCCAGCTATCGAAACAGAAGCATCCAGATTGCCCAGCAGCACCGCGTGCTGCACGCTGGGCAGGGCCTCGCGCAGCTCGGCCAGCACGGGGCGGCGGTCGTGGTCGCGGCCGCCATAGCTCACGCCGTCCACGCCGATGAGCACCTTGGGCTCGATCTGCCGAAAGCGGTCCAGCACCGCATGCGTGCCCATATCGGGCGCGCAGATGCTCCACACACCGCCAATGCTCACTGTGGCCAGAAAGGCGATCATGGCCTCGGGCACATTGGGCAGGTAGGCGGCCACACGGTCGCCGGGCGTCACGCCCTGGGCCTTGAGGTGCAGCGCCAGCGACGCCACCTGGCGGCGCAGTTCGGGCCAGCTCAGTTCGCGATGCTGGCCCTTTTCGTTGCGGCTGATGATGGCGGGCAGGCCCGCCGCGTGGGCGGCATCCACATGCCGCAGCGCCTGGCGTGCGTAGTTGACCTGCGCACCGGGGAACCACAAAGCGCCGGGCATGGTGTTCTTTGCCAGCACGGCCGTGTGGGGCGTGGGCGACTGCAGCTGGAAGTAGTCCCAGATGCTCTGCCAGAAGGCGTCAAGGTCGGTGGTGGACCAGCGCCACAGCGCGTCGTAGCTGTCGAACTGCAGACCGCGCTGGTCGCGCAGCCAGTTCTGGTACAGGCGGATCTGGGGGATGTAAGGCGGGGTTGTGTGTGTTGTCTCCATGGCGACGCAGCGTACCAGCGGCGCCCGGCAGAGGCCAGCCGCACCCGTCGCCCGGTTGACAGCACGGGGGATTGCGCTATTTCGCACAATCGTGCTAAATTGCAGCCATGGACGCCAAGACCCAGAAAGCCGAACTCACCCGCGCCGCCATCGTCGGCGCGGCGCTGGACCTGGCTGCGGCCGAGGGGCTTGAGTCGATCACGCTGCAGGCCGTGGCCGACCGCGTGGGGCTGTCCAAGAGCGGCGTGTTCTCGCGCGCCGGTTCGCGCGAGGCGCTGCAGAAGGCGGTGATTGAAGAGTTTGGCCGCCGCTTTCTGGCCGACGTGTTTGTGCCCGCCATGCAGCAACCCAAGGGCCTGCCGCGTCTGCAGGACATCATGCGCCGCTGGATTGCCCGCACGCGCGACGTGGAGGCCTTCACGGGCTGCATCTACACCGCCGGCGCCTTCGAGCTGGACGACCGCGAGGGCGAGCTGCGCGACCTGCTGCACGCCGAGATCACCCGCTGGCGCGCCGCCCTGCGCCGTACGGTGCTGCAGGCCATCGAGGCCGGGCATCTGGCGGCCGACACCCCGCCCGACCAGCTGGTGGGCGAAATCTATTCCCTGATCATGGGCCTGTTGCACGACGTTCGCTTCCTGCGCGATCCGCAGGCAGTGGCACGCACCGAGGCGTCCTGGGCGCGCCTCGTCAAGAGCTACCTCCCTCTCCCCGCCTGACATCGGGTGGTGCGCGATGGAGGCCTCTTGTTTTTTATTGCCCTAATTTCGCACAACCGTGCGAAGAAAGGAACCACCATGTTGATCATCCTGGGCATTGCCGCCATCGCGGCTGCAGCGCGCGCCATCCGGTCGCTGCGCAGCACCCTCACCAGCCTCCCGCGCAGCAACCGGGACTGGATCTTTTACTGAGCCGCGCCCGCTCCACTCCATCCCCTCCTACCTGGAGCCCCACCATGAACAACTCCCCCTCCACCGCGCTGCAGGCCACGTCCAGCTTCTATGGCGAGCACCCGGGCATGCGGCTGCTGCGTGCAGCGCTGGGCACGGCCGAATGCCTGTGGCCCACCTTGGCCGTGCGCGCGGCCTACCGCCTGTTTGGCACGCCCCTGCCCTTGCGCAAACCCGGCCGCAACGCCGTGCCACCAGGCCACTGGCGCACGGAGCGCCTGGCGTTTGAAGACGCCGAGATCACGCTCTACCTGCCCCAGGCCCAGCCGCACGGCCAGACGGTGCTGCTGCTGCACGGCTGGGGCGGCCATGCGCGCCAGATGCTGCCGCTGGCCGACGCCCTGACCGCGCGCGGCCTGCGCCCGGTGCTGGTGGACCTGCCCGCGCACGGCGGCAGCCGGGGCCGTGTGAGCAACCTGCCGCAGTTCGCCCGCGCCATCGAATACACCACGGCCCGCCTGCACGCGCAGGACTCGGCGCCCCACGCCGTGGTGGCCCATTCCCTGGCGGCCAACGCAGCGGCCCACGCGGCCAGCCGGGGTCTGGCCACCGGGCGCCTGGTGCTGCTGGCGCCGCCCGCCTCGCCGCACGAGTACACGCGCCTGTTCGCACAGGTGTTCGGCCTGTCCGAGCGCACCCGCGCGGCCATGCAGCGGCGCATCGAGGCGCGCGAAGGCATCCTGATGCGCCAGTTCGAGCCCCCGGCCGTGGGCCCGCGCATTGCCCTGCCCACGCTGGTGGTGCACGACCGGGGCGACCGCATCAACCGCTTTGCCGACGGCGAGGCCTACCGCGACCACATCCCCGGCGCCACGCTGCTGGCCACCGAGGGGCTGGGGCACCGCAAGATCCTGCAGCAGGCGGAGGTGTTGCAGGCCGTGGCCGACTTTGTGGCGGCGTAAGCGTCGGCCGGTGGTGGCAGACGGGTCGCGCGACCCGCCGGAATCAGCCGGTGACAGGCAGCCTCTATCATCCGCACTCGACCGCCTTCCTGGAGGCGCCCTGCCGATGAATCGCTGGTGCCCGCACCAGCGGCCCCTGCTGCCTGTTGCTACCTGCCGTGTCTCCCATGTCCACTCTTCTGTCCGCCTGGCCCGCCCTGGTCCTGTTGTTGCCCGCGCTGTGGCTGGTGTCGGCCATCGTGTTCCTGGCCAAGGGCAACCGGCGAGCGTTTGCACAGCTGATGGCCCTGCTGGCCTGTTTTCTGATCGGCGCGCTGCTGATGGAGTTCTTCACCTTCATGGGCGCCCTCATGGCCCGCTCGGGCAGCCAGCACGCCACGCCCACGCTGGGCACCGGCACGCGCCAGTTGCTGGAGACCATTGCCAACCCGCGCTCCATCACCGCACCACCACTGTCGCTGGCGGCTTTTGCGGCGTACAGCATCCCGGCGGGCTACCTGTGGCTGCTGGTCACCTGGGTGCTGCACCTGCGCGGCAAGAAGGCAGGCCCGGCCAAAAAGAAGTCCAGCAGAACCCCGCGCAAGGCAGCTAAAGACTGAGTTTCGATTGTTTTAGCCCGCAGGCGCTAGAACCATATGCCTGAGCAGCTATCAATTGGATAGCGCCACCACGCCATGGCTTGACGCAGGGCAAAGCGCGCCCAGACCCGCCCGCCCACAATGGCGCGCGGCCTCCCCGACCCGGGGCGGGCACCTTGTCACCCTGTATTCATCCCGCCATGACCACCCACCACAGCGACGTGCTTATCGTCGGCGCAGGCCCGGCGGGCCTGTCGCTGGCCATCTCCCTGGCGCAGGCCGGGTTCACCGCCACCGTGGTGGAGCAGCAGGGCGACCGCGCGCTGGCCCAGCCCGCACCTGACGGCCGCGAAATCGCGCTGACCCACCCCAGCCGGACAACGTTGCAGCGGCTGGGCAGCTGGGCGCACCTGGCCGACCACGAGGTGGGCCAGATTGCCGAGGCCCAGGTGCACGACGGCCCGCTGGGCCGCCACAGCGCGCTGCAACTGAACGCGGCCAGTGGCACCCACGGCGATGTGTCAGCTCCCGGCGCCCTGGGCTTCATCGTGCCCAACCACGCGCTGCGGCGCACGGCCCACGCGGTGGCTGCGAGCACCCCGGGCGTGCGCCTGCTCACCGGCACCCAGGTCACCCGCGTGGCCACGCTGCCCGGCCATGCCGAGCTGGACTGCGTGCCCTCCAACACGGCCCCTGGCGACCACGCCACGCTCCAGCGCCTCACCGCCCCGCTGCTGGTGGCCGCCGACAGCCGCTTCTCGGCCACGCGCCGCCAACTGGGCCTTGGCGCAGACATGACCGACTTTGGCCGCACCGTCATCGTCTGCCGCATGCGCCACGCCCTGCCCCACGGCAACGTGGCGCACGAATGTTTTGGCTACGACCGCACACTGGCCGTGCTGCCCCTGCCCGATGACCCACAGACGGGACAAGCGCTGTGCTCGGTGGTGGTCACGGCGGGCGCGGCCGACGCCGCCGCGCTGATGGCCCAAAGCCCCGAGGCTTTTGCCACCCAGGTGCAGGCCCAGTTCAACGACCGGCTGGGACCCATGGCGCTGGTGGGCGAACGCCACGCCTACCCGCTGGTGGCCGTGTATGCCCAGCGCTTTGCGGGCCACCGCTGCGCGCTGCTGGGCGACGCCGCCGTGGGCATGCACCCGGTCACGGCGCATGGCTACAACCTGGGGCTGGCGGGGGTGGAGCGGCTCACGGCCGCGCTGGTCAGCGCCCGCCAGCGCGGGCAGGACATTGGCAGCGCCGACGCACTGGCCCCCTACGCCCAGGGCCACCACCGCCACGCCTGGCCCATCTACCAGGGCACCAACGCCATCGTGCGCCTGTACACCGACGCCCGCCCGGTGCCCCGCCTGCTGCGGCAACTGGTGCTGCAGGGCGCGCGGCGCCTGCCACCGCTGCAGGCGGCCATCGTGGGGCAGCTGACGGGCAAGGCGCCCCAATGGATGCGCGCACTGACGCTCAGGCCGTAGCCAACCTCTGCAACGGGCGCGCCCCACGCCAGCGCCACCGTGGAACTGGCTGTGCCAGGCCACCGGTGGCGTCCCCCTCAGGGGGAAGACGCGAAGCGGCTCAGGGGGGGCCGTCCCTTACCCCCAGCGTGGCCAGACCATACAGCGGCGCACCGAGCCAGGGGCGCCACCACATGTCCATGGCAATACCGGCCCAGCCGTAGCCCTCCGCCACGCTTTGCTCGCGCAGCAGGTGCAGGCGCGGGTGCACGGCCGCCAGCTCTGCCATGCGACCGACCCCCCACCGAAACTCCGCGCCCGTAGGCCCCACGCTGGCGTGGCGGGCCGCGCAACCCACGGCCTGGCGCGTCATCACATCCAGCACCATGCGCGAGCCCGGCGGCGCGTGCTGCGCAAACTCGGCCAGCACGGCGTGCACCTGCGCAGGCGGCAGGTACATCAACACGCCCTCACAAACCAGCAGCACCGGGGGGGCGGTGCGCTGCGCGGGCAGCCCGAGCCGCTGCCACCAGCCGGGTTGCGAGAGGTCCAGATCGGCATGGCGCATGCGCGGGCACTGCGGCGGCAACAGGGGCTTGCGCAGCGCCATCACCGCAGGCAGGTCCGCATCAAGCCACTGGTTGGCCCCCGTGTCCAGCCACTGAAAGTGGTGCGTGAGGCCACACCCCAGGTTGACGCCCAGGGCTTGCGGGTGCTCGGCAAAAAAGGCGCGCCCCGCCTCCTTGATGGCGCGGGTGCGCCACAGCACATGCAGCACCGTGGGCAGGTCGTCCAGGGTGCTGTTCACATCGGCACCCAACTGGGTCAGCAAGGCCTGGGCCACGGCATCGTGACAGTCGAGCCAGGGGAAATAGCGCCCACCGTGGGCACGCGCGGCCAGAGGGATGAGCAAGGTGCTGGGCACGGGGGGCAGCTGTGCGCGCTGCAGCAGGCTGCCGGTGCGGTGGAGCGCACGCGCCGGTGGCGCAGGGCTGCGCGGCGATCGGGCAGGGCGTCTGGTGGGGGACTGCGGCACGGGGCGCTCCTCCAGTGGCTGCGGGCGCCACGGTTGGGTGGGATGCGATGTGGCCCAGGGCAAGGGCCTTAGAGCCTGTTCAACAGGTTCTTGGGCCATTCTGAACGGCCTGCCCCAGTCTGTCGTGAATGACCGCAGCGCGTGCTGCGGTATGTCAATGCACTGGCGGGGCTTGCGGCCAGCGCGACGCTGAATCCCTAGTCCTTCACCAGCGCCCACACCAGCGCCACCCCGGCGGCCAGAAGATCTCCGGTGAACGAGCTGTCATTGGCATCGCTGCTGGCCGTGGTGAACGCGCGCTTCTGGCGCTCGCGCTCGGCCCGGGCGCGGTCGCGCTCCAGGGCCACCAGGGCGTCGCCAATGTCCACGGGCGATGCTGGCGCCACCGGTGCCTTGGCGCTGGCGGCGGCATAACCCTCCATGGCGCGCACCACGGCCTGGGGGTCGATGAGGGAGAACGCGGCGCGGCAATAGGGGCAGGCGTGGTCCTTGCGGATGTCCACGGGCGCGCCGCAGCTGGTGCAGTAGATGGCGCCCACGCGTTGGGCCAGGTCGTCGATCTCGGGGCGCGTCATGTGGCGCACAAAGCCTTTTTCGACCATGAAGGACGAGAAGGTGCTGAAGCGCCCATGCTGTCGCCCGCAGCGGTACACCATGTAGCGGCCGCTGCGCACCACGTCGTAACCCTTGGCCAGGCTGGTGTTGCAGCGCGGGCAGGCCATGCTCTCGGCCAGGGCCTGGTGCTGGTCCACACGGTGCTCGTGCAGCAGCCGAAACAGCTCGACCACGGACTGGGGCGTGAGCTTGAGGTTCTCGTGCCGATCAAACCACAGGCCCTGGCATGCAAAGCAGATGTCCAGCTCCAGCGAATCGCCTAGGTTGCTGGCAAAGCGGTGTGCCTGCATGGGTTGGCGGCACGAGGGGCAAGTGGGTGCAGGAAACATGGCAGTGAGGGTCTGGGCAGCGGTGCGGGGTGCCTCGCGGGGGCGGGGGCATCGTAACCCGCCCGGGATGCTCGTCCCCCACCCTGGCCGCATCCACTAGCATTCGCGCCTCAACCACAAGGAACAACCACATGGGATTCATGAACTGGCGTGTGAAAAGCGCTGATGTGTTGCAACAAGGCGGCGTGATCGCGCCGGACGAGCGGCTGCCCTGGCCGCAGACGGCGGTGATGGGCGTGCAGCACGTGATTGCGATGTTTGGCGCCACGGTGCTGGCGCCCATCCTGATGGGCTTTGACCCGAACGTGGCCATCCTGATGAGCGGCATCGGCACGCTGATCTTCTTCCTCGTCACCGGCGGCAAGGTGCCCAGCTACCTGGGCTCCAGCTTTGCGTTCATTGGCGTGGTGATTGCGGCCACGGGCTATGCGGGCCAAGGGGCCAATGCCAACATCGGCGTAGCGCTGGGCGGCATCATTGCGTGTGGCCTGGTCTACACCCTCATCGGCGTGCTGGTGCAGGCCATCGGCACGGGCTGGATCGAGCGCTTCATGCCGCCCGTGGTCACCGGCTCGGTGGTGGCGGTGATCGGGCTGAACCTCGCGGGCATTCCCATCAAGAACATGGCGGCCAGCAACTTTGACAGCTGGATGCAGGTGGTGACCTTTGTGAGCGTGGGCCTGGTGGCCGTGCTCACGCGCGGCATGGTGCAGCGCCTGTTGATCCTGGTGGGGCTGATCGTGGCCAGCATCATCTATGCGGTACTGTCCAACGGCCTGGGCCTGGGCAAGCCCATGGACCTGACCGCACTGGCCAACGCTGCGTGGTTTGGTTTGCCGAACTTTGCAGCCCCGCAGTTCAGCGGCAATGCCATGTTGCTGATCGCGCCCGTGGCCATCATCCTGGTGGCCGAGAACCTGGGCCATGTGAAGGCCGTGACGGCCATGACCGGCCAGAACCTGGACCGCTACATGGGCCGCGCATTCATCGGCGACGGCATTGCCACCATGGTCAGCGGCAGCGCGGGCGGCACGGGCGTGACCACCTATGCAGAAAACATCGGCGTGATGGCGGCGACCAAGATCTATTCCACCGCTGTGTTCCTGCTGGCGGGTGTGTTTGCGCTGGTGCTGGGCTTTTCCCCCAAGTTCGGCGCGCTGATCCAGACCATTCCGCTGCCGGTGATGGGTGGCGTGTCCATCGTGGTGTTTGGCCTGATCGCGGTGGCCGGCGCCAAGATCTGGGTGGACAACAAGGTGGACTTTTCGCAGAACAAGAACCTCATCGTGGCGGCCATCACCCTCATCCTGGGCACGGGCGACTTCACGCTCAAGTTCGGCCAGTTTGCGCTGGGCGGCATCGGCACCGCCACGTTCGGGGCAATCCTGCTGTACGCGCTGCTCAACCGCAAAGCGGCGTAATCTGTGGATGTGGCCAGGCTGAACCGCATTTGTAAGGGTTAACCCTTAATTTGTAAGGAACGAAGGCTAGCATCCTGGGTTTTGTCCACAGGGCCATCCGCTCACCGGGCGGGTGGCCTTTTTCTTTTTGCGGAGTTTGTTCATGTCCCTGGCCGATCGGGTGCTGTACCCCGACTTTCTCTCCCGCACCATGACCGCCGATGAGGCGGCCGCCCTGATCCCTGCCGGTGCCCATGTGGGCATGAGCGGATTCACCGGCGCGGGCTACCCCAAGGCCGTGCCCGGCGCGCTGGCGCGCCGCATCGAAAGCCTGAACGCGCAGGGCCATGGCTTCAAGATCGGGCTGTGGACGGGCGCCAGCACCGCGCCTGAGCTGGACGGTGCGCTCGCCCAGGTGGACGGCATCGAGATGCGCCTGCCCTACCAGTCCGACCCCACGGTGCGCCGCCAGATCAATGCGGGGCAGATGCAGTATGTGGACATCCACCTGTCGCACGTGGCGCAGTTTGTGTGGTTTGGTTTTCTGGGCAAGCTGGATGTGGCGGTGGTCGAGGTGGCGGGCGTGTTGCCCGACGGGCGACTGATCCCGTCATCCTCGGTAGGCAACAACAAGACCTGGCTGGACCAGGCCGACAAGGTCATCCTGGAAGTGAATGCCTGGCACAACCCGCAGCTGGAGGGCATGCACGACATCTACTACGGCACCGATCGCCCCCCGCACCGCAAGCCCATTCCCATGACACGGCCCGACGAGCGCATTGGCGAGCCCTACCTGCGCTGCGACCCGAACAAGGTGATTGCGGTGGTGATGACCAACCAGCCCGACCGCAACAGCGTGTATGCGGCGCCCGATGACACCTCCAACCGCATCGCGGGCCACATCATCGAGTTCTTGCAGCACGAGGTGAAGAAGGGCCGCCTGCCCAAAGACCTGCTGCCGCTGCAGTCAGGCGTGGGCAACATCGCCAACGCGGTGCTGGCGGGGCTGAACAACGGCCCGTTCGAGAACCTCACGGCCTACACCGAGGTGCTGCAGGACGGCATGCTGGACATGCTGCGCTCAGGCAAGCTGGCCAGCGCCTCGGCCACGGCGCTGTCGCTGAGCCCCGCAGCGATGCAGGACTTCAACGACCGCATCGAGTTCTACAAGCAGCGCATCGTTTTGCGCCCGCAGGAGATCAGCAACCACCCCGAGCTGATCCGCCGCATGGGCCTGATTGCGATGAACGGGATGATCGAGGCCGACATTTACGGCAACGTGAACTCCACGCATGTGATGGGGTCGGCCATCATGAACGGCATCGGCGGCTCGGGTGACTTTGCGCGCAATGCCTACTTGTCGATCTTCATGACGCCCTCGCTGGCCAAGAACGGCAGCATCTCGTGCATCGTTCCCATGGCTTCGCATGTGGACCACACCGAGCACGATGTGCAGATCCTCGTCACCGAGCAAGGCTTGGCCGACCTGCGCGGGCACTCGCCCTCGCAGCGCGCTGAGATCATCATCGACCGCTGCGCACACCCAGACTTCCGCCCCGCCCTGCACGACTATGTGGCCCGCGCCAAACGGGGCGCCGTGGGCCAGCACACGCCGCACCTGCTGAACGAGGCCTTGTCGTGGCACCAGCGGTATGTGGAGACGGGCAGCATGCGCGCGCCAGCGGGCCCGGCGAGCGCGGCATAAGGGCGCAAGGGCCACAAAGGGCAAATTCGGCACAAGGGGACGCGGCGCGCGCCCCAGGCCCTGCCGGAGCCTTTGACAGCCAATTGCCAGCCTGCGCAGATAAAATCAGGGTTAACCCTAGGTCTTTCGACCTCCCCCCTGTCCACCCCCACCAGCCCCCATGCGGGGCTGGTGGCATTTTGTCTGCGATTTTTTTGACCATGCAACGCCGTCAGTTCACCCAATCCCTCGTGGCCGCCAGCACCGGCCTGCTGCTTGCCCCCTCGTCGCGCGCCGTGGGCGTGCAAGACCCCATGGACGCCAAGAGCGTGACCATTGGCTGCTCGCTGGGCACCACTGGTGCATTGGCCAGCCTGGGCAAGGAACTCAAGCAGGGGCTGGACGCAGGTTTTGCCCAGGCCAACACCAAGGGCATCCACGGCCGCGAGATCAAGCTGCTGGCTATAGACGACGGCTATGACGCCGCGCGCTCCGAAGACAACGTGCGCAAGCTGATTGCCGATGCCAACGTGGTGTCGCTGATCTCCTGCATGGGCACGGCCAACAACCAGCGCATCCTGCCGCTGGTGGACGAGGCCCAGATCCCCTACGTGGCCCCCCAGAGCGGCGCCACCTCGCTGCGCAAGGCCGAATACCGCTCGGTGTTCCACGTGCGCGCCAGCTACACCGACGAGGCCCAGCGCCTCACGCAAAAACTGGTGGCCATGGGCATCACCGACCTGGCCATCGTCTACCAGGACACCGCCTTTGGCCGCGAGTTTCTGGCCGACGTGACCAAGGCCATGGCCGCCGCCAAGCAGCCCGCGCCCAAGGCCTTCAAGCTCGACGCCCAAGGCGCCCAGGTGGCTGACGTGGTGGGCAAGGCCGTGGCCGCCAAGCCCAATGCCGTGCTGCTGGGCACGGCGGGCGACATCACCGCCACGCTGGTCAACGAGTTCAAGAAAGTGTCGCCCAGCACGCCACTGGCCGCCACCAGCGTGGCGCTGTCGGGCGACAACCTGCGCCAGCTGGGTGGCAAGGCCTCGGGCATTGCACTGTCCATGGTGCTGCCCGACGCGGCCCGCACCAGCTATGCCGTGGTGCGCGACTACCAGAAGGCCATGCGCGCGCTGGGCTACCAGGAGTTCTCGGCCCGCAGCTTTGAAGGCTATGTGAACGCCCGCGTGCTGGCCGAGGGCCTGGAGCGCGCGGGCCGCGAGCTGACCCGTGCCAAGCTGCGCAATGCGCTGGCTGGCATTCGCAGCAACGACCTGGGCGGCCTGTCCATCGACTACGCCAGTGGCGCGCCGTATGTGGGCTCGCGCTTTCTGGACCTGGGGGTGATGGGCGCCAACGGGAAGTTTGTGGGCTGAGGCCAGGCGCGTGCGGCACAGGGCGTGGCGACGGGCATTGGCACAATCAGCGGCTTGCACTGACTTGGCCCTGCCCGTGACCACCATGCCCATCTGGAAGAAACCTATCGACCTGGCCCTGCTGAAGGCCGCCAACCGCAACACCGCCGTAGAGCACCTGGGCATCGAATTTGTCGAGGTGGGTGACGACTTTCTGCGCGCCCGGGTGCCGGTAGACCACCGCACCATTCAGCCTTTTGGCCTGCTGCACGGCGGCGTCAGCGTGGTGCTGGCCGAGTCCATGGGCTCCACCGGCGCCTACTACGCCCTGCCCGAGGGCTACCGCGCCGTGGGCCTGGACATCAACGCCAACCACCTGCGCTCCGCCACCAGCGGCTGGGTGACCGGCACGGCGAAGCCGGTGCACATCGGCCGTACCACACACGTGTGGCACATCGATCTGCACAATGAAGCGGGTGAGCTGACCTGTGTGTCGCGCCTCACCATGGCGATCCTTGCTCCACGTTAGGGGTCATCCCCCTGAGCGGCTTCGCCGCTTTCCCCTTCTCTCGCATCGCTAGCGCGCTCCGGGAAAGGGGACACCGCCAGCGCGGCGGGGCGGCCCTTGCGCGGCGGTCCTGGTCTGGCAACGCGCCCGTGGCAAAAGCTGGAGGTGTTTTTTGATGAAATCGGCCCCAAGCGCTAGAAGAATATGCGCTGGTAGCTATCTATTTTGTAGCGTTTTGCTGGGCCAGGCGCTCGCTTTTCCAGTACACGTCATCACCGCCATCCATGCGGTTGAGCACGCGGGCGAGCACGAACATCAGGTCGGAGAGGCGGTTGAGGTACTGGCGCGGCGCGTCGTTCAGCGCCTCTTCGTTGCCCAGGGCGACCACGGCGCGTTCGGCGCGGCGGGCCACGGTCCGGCACACGTGGGCCTGTGACGCAGCGCGGGTGCCCGCGGGCAGGATGAACTCCTGCAGGCGCGGCAGCGCGGCGTTGTGGTGGGCCAGGGCTTCGTCCAATGCCAAGACGGCGTCGGCCTTGAGCAGCTCGAAGCCCGGGATCGACAGCTCGCCTCCCAGGTTGAACAACTGGTGCTGCACCTCGACCAGCAAGGTGCGGACTTCATCGGGCAGCGGCTCGCACAGCAACAGGCCGATGTGCGAGTTGAGTTCATCGACATCCCCCATGGCGTGAATGCGCAAGCTGTTCTTGGAGACACGCTGGTTGTTGCCCAGGCCGGTGGTGCCTGCGTCGCCGGTACGGGTTGCGATTTCTGTGAGTCGGTTGCCCATGGGGTGCCTTGATGAGGAAACGGGAGGATGGATGCCAGCTTCTGCGCGGCACAAGCCACCGCAGTGAATCTGCCCCGGATTCTCCGCCACTGCCACGCGGGTGCAAGCGTTTCGCCTCCAATCCCCTACGCACTGCGCCCTGAGCACAGACTGCCCACCACACGCAGCATGCCCGCTACGCGAACCCACGCCCTGTGGCACACAACATGGTGCGCCACAGGGCGACGGCGCAGCGCTATGAAGGCGCTGCGTACGGCGAGATCAATGCGCAGCGGGGGCGCGGTTGAGCTTGTCGATGTCTGCTGTGGATACGCCAGCGTTGGTGGGCTTCATGGTGTCCCATGCATGTGCGTGGTAGGTGTCCCACTCCTGGCGCGACACCATGCCGTCGCCGTTGGTGTCCATCAGGCGCGCATTGACGCGTGCATCGGCCTTGGCTGCGGCCTTGCCGCCTGAAGCGCTGGGGTTGATCTCGGCCACCGGAGCCGCACGTCCGTCGCCAGCTGCGGGGTTGGCAGGCATGGCGCTGCTGTTGGCGCTGCGCGTGTCCACCTTGTTTTGTGCCTTGGACGCCGCCGCACCACCGGATGCAGAAGGGTTCACCTCGGACGGAGGGCGCGCATTGCTGTTGGCGGGGGCCTGGGCCAGCGCAGCGGTGCATGCCAGTGCGGCCAGAGCGGCGAAGACGGTTTGCTTTTGCATGGAGAACTCCTTCGGAAAAACGTGCGATCAAGCGAAATGCTTGGATGCATTGTTTTGCCGCGCCCCGACCCCGCTTGTAGGACGTTCACGGGCTTGCAGGTCAGGCCAAGCGCTTGAGCAGGTGGGGTGTGAATGCGCACCAGGGGACGCTTGCGTCTGGCTACAAACTGTGCGGACATCTACACACAACAGGCGTGCCGCGTTACACCGCGCTGGCAAATGTAGAGTGAGGCAACAGCAGGCAAGAGTGCTGGCGCGGCACGCTTTGCTGCGGTGCAATGCAAGCCTGTTCAACTTCAAAGGAGCCAGGCTCACCATGAAAGCACTGCAACGACGCCACTACTCGTTCGACACACGCAGCGTGATGCTCTTCGCCGCCCTCTCTCTGGGTGGTGTGGGTGCCTTGCAGGCACAGACGTCCTCCTCTTCCTCTCCTCCCCAATTTGGCCCCGCAAGCAAGAGCACCGCACAGTCAGGCTCGCCTTTTTCTGTGGGGCCCAGCAGTGGCGGCGTCTCCACCGCAGCGGCCGCCGCATTTGACAAGGCCGACACCAACAAGGACGGTCAGCTGAGCGCGCAAGAGGCAGCCTCGCTGCCCGCCATCAGCCAACGTTTCAAGGAACTCGATACCGACAGGAACGGATCTCTGTCCCGCGCCGAGTTCGACAAGGGGGTGCAGTCCTGACCCTGCCCACCGGTTAACTGCCCTGAGCCAGAGGCCGGGGTAGGCGCAACTACCAAGCCGCAAAGCCTGCCCGCGCTGGAACTCCAGGGCGTGGGCAGGCCTTTGTGCGTACGAGCAGCGGCGAATGAATTTCAGTCGTGCAACGATGACAAAAACTGCTGCAGCTCAGGCGTCTGCGGACTTCCAAACAGCTGGGCAGGCGTGCCCTGCTCATGCACCCGCCCTTGGTGCATGAAGATCACACGGTCGCTCACCTTGCGGGCGAACGCCATCTCGTGCGTGACCATCATCAGCGTCATGCCTTCTTGCGCCAGCGATTCGACCACGCGCAGCACCTCACCCACCAGTTCAGGGTCCAGCGCCGAGGTGATCTCGTCGCACAGGAGCACCTGCGGCTCCATGGCCAGTGCGCGAGCAATGGCCACGCGCTGTTGCTGCCCGCCCGAGAGCTGGTCGGGCATGGCGTCAAACTTTTCGGCCAACCCCACGCGCGCCAAAAGCTGACGCGCCTGCGCCTCGGCCGCCTTGGCATCGCGCGCCTTCACCAGCGTGGGCGCCAGCATGATGTTGCGGCCCACAGAGAGGTGCGGAAACAGATTGAAGCTCTGGAAGATCATGCCCACCTGCTGGCGCAGCGCGCGCATGGCGGCAGGGCTGTCGTGCAGCAGCTTCTGGCCGTTGACGCTGAGGGCGCCTTCCTGGAACTCCTCCAGCCCATTCACGCAGCGCAGCAACGTGCTCTTGCCCGAGCCACTCTTGCCGATGATGGCGATGACCTCGCCGCGCTGCACTTTCAGGTCGATGCCCTTGAGCACTTCATTGCTGCCATAGGACTTGCGCAGCGCAGTGATGTCCACAATGGGCGGCTCACCCACCACGATGCCGTCGTGCGCAGGGGTGGGTTTGGTTGCGGAGGCTTCAGCGGCGATGGCCATGGAGTTTCCTTTCAAGGGACTGCGCCACCAGGCTCACCGGGAAGCACAAAACAAAATACAGCAGCGCTACGCAGGCGTAGACGAGGAAGGGCTTGTAGGTGGCGTTGGAGATCATGCTGCCCGCCTTGGTCAGCTCCACAAAGCCGATGACCGAAGCCAGCGCCGTGCCCTTGATCACCTGCACCAGAAAGCCCACCGTGGGCGGCACTGCGATGCGCAGCGCCTGCGGCAGCACCACATGGCGCAGCTGTTCGCCGAAGTTGAGCGCCAGGCTCTGCGCCGCCTCCCACTGCCCCTTGGGGATGGAGGCCACACAGCCGCGCCAGATCTCTGTGAGGTAGGCACTGGTGTAGAGCGTGAGCGCCACCGCAGCGGCCGTCCACGGCGAGGTCTTGATACCGAACAGCGCAATGCCGAAGTAGGCCAGGAACAGCTGCATCAGCAGCGGCGTGCCCTGGAACACCTGCACATAAGCGCCCACGGCGCGGTCCACGCCCCGGACCTTGGACAGGCGCAGCACCAGCAGCACCAGGCCTACCAGGCCACCACCGACGAAGGCGATGAGGGACAGGGACACCGTCCAGCGCGCTGCCAGCAGCAGGTTGCGCAGGATGTCCCACAGGGAAAAATCAACCATCTCGATTTACCTCCCCACCAAGAATCGGGCGCCCACCCACATCAGCAGGCGGCGGGTGAGCATGGACAGCACCAGGTACACGGCAGTGGCCAGGATGAAGGCCTCGAAAGCGCGGAAGGTGTTGCTGGAGATGAGGTTGGCGGCGTAGCTCAGCTCGGGCGTGGAGATCTGCCCGCACACGGCCGAGCCCAGCATCACGATGATGATCTGGCTGACCATGGCGGGCCACACCTTTTGCAGCGCGGGCGGCAGCACCACGCGCCGGAAGGTCTGGCCCGGCGTCAGCGCCAGACTGTGCGCGGCTTCGATCTGGCCGCGTGGCGTGGCCTCGGTGCCTGCGCGGATGATCTCGGCGGAATACGCGCCCAGGTTGATCACCATGGCCAGCACCGATGCAAATTCGGGCGAGAGCTTGAGCCCCAGCGCAGGCAGGCCGAAGAACAGGAAGAACAGCTGCACGATGAAAGGCGTGTTGCGCACCAGCTCCACATAGCTGGCCACGGCCCAGCGCAACGCAGTGGGCCGGTGGCCCAGGTTGCGTGCACGCGCCCAGGCGCAGACCGTGCCCAGCAGCAGGCCCAGCACGGTGCCCACGATGGTGAGGGCTATGGTCCAGACCACGCCACGCACCAGCAACGGCCACGACGCGAAGACGGCAGAAAAATCGAGCGCAATCAGCATGCTTGTGCCCTGCGCCGCTTGTCGCGCCGCAGGCCCTTGGGTTTCAGCAATTCATCCTGTGCGCCGCATCACAGGGGCAGGTCACCCGCAGGACGACCCAGCCACTTGTTGGACAGCTTGTCGATGTCGCCCGACTTGCGGGCCTCGGCAATGATTTCGTTCACACGCAGGCGCAGCTTGTCTTCGCCTTTGGCCACGCCGATGAAGTTGGGGCTGTCCTTGAGCAGCAGCTTGTATTCGGTCTGCAGGTTGGGGTTCTTGACCATGATGGTGCCCGCCGTCGATGCACTGGTCGCAATGGCCTGCGTCTGGCCCGACACAAAGGCCGCAATGCTGGCGGCGTGGTCTTCAAAGCGCTTCACGTCCACACCGGGGGGCGCGACCTTGGCCAGCTCCTGGTCTTCCATCGCGCCGCGCGTCACGGCCACGGTCTTGCCCGCCAGGTCGGCAAAGCTCTTGATGTTCAGGCTCTTGCTCGCAAACACGGCCTGGAAGAACGGTGCGTAGGCGGCAGTGAAGTCGATCACCTTCTCGCGCTCGGGGTTCTTGCCCAGCGTGGAGATCACCAGGTCGGCCTTCTGGGTCTGCAGGTACGGGATGCGGTTGGCGCTGGTCACGGGGATGAGTTCGACCTTCACACCCAGCTTGGCGCCGATGTAGTTGGCCATCTCCACGTCCAGGCCCTGGGGCTTGAGGTCGGTGCCCACAAAGCCGTAGGGCGGGTAGTCGGTGGGGATGGCGATCTTGATTTCCTTGGCTTTGAGGATGTTGTCCAGCGCGTTCTGCGCGTGGGCGGCGGGCGCCATCAGCGCTGCTGCAAGGCCGGTGGCGGCGAGCACGCCCAGGGTCAGGCGGCGGGTGGACGAGGTGACGGTGCGGACGGTGGTCATAGCAGGGCTCCTAGGTAGGTGGATGGGTCGGCAGGTGCGTCTGGGTCAGACGCTGGGGAGGGGGAACTCTTGGCGGCGCGGGACTTGCGCGCGCGGGCTGGTGGGGTGGCTGGTGCAGGGCTCTTGCTCACTGGTGCCAGCGCGTCGCGCAGCCCGGCCAGCGGGTCGCTGCTGGCCTGCAGACGCAGGGCCGACTGCACGGTGCCGATGTGCTCGGACATGAGTGCCTCGGCGCCGGCAATGTCGCCCGCCTCCAGCGCCTCGACGATGCGCACATGGTCGGCACAGCTCTGCGCCGCATCGTGCGATGACTGGTAGAGCATGGCGATGAGCGTGGTGCGCGCCGTGAAGTCGCGCAGCGTGTCGGCCAGCAGGCTGTTGCCCAGGCATTCGGCCAGGCACACATGGAAGTCGCCCAGCAAAAAGCTGCGCATGCCCACATCGGTGCCGGCCAGCGCGGCTTTTTCGCGCTGCAGGTGGCTTTTGAGCTGGCGCAGCGCCGCCTTGTCCACCACCTTGAGCTGGTGCAGCAGGCCCAGCTCGATCACGCGGCGCGCCTCGAAGGCCTCGCGCGCTTCGTCCTGCGAAGGCTCGATCACATACCAGCCGCGCCGGGCACTCACGGTGACGATGCCGCGTGTGGCCAGCCGCGTGAGCGCCTCGCGCACGATGGTGCGGCTGCAGTCGAACAGCATGGCCAGCTGCTGCTCGCCGAGGCGCGAGCCGGGCGCGAGCTTTTGCGCCATCACGGCTTCGATGATGCGGTTGCTGATCTCGGTGGCGGTGGTCATTGCCTGCGGTATCGCAGGTTCCGTGCCAACTGGTATACAAGCTCAATGCACCAGCCTGGCGCACGGAGGCTGTGCACCATGGGGCAGTCTGCCCCGCAACGATGCGCGGGGCTGCGCTAACCTGACCCAAGGGGATGCTGGTGCATGGATGTGGTGCAGGCGCTGGCGTTGGCGGGCCACCGGCTGCGCAGGGCACTCAGACGGCCATAGAAGGCGGTCGCCTCACGAAGAGGAAGTACCAAGACCCAAGGACCCAACGAGCGGCTACACCAGCCCGGCCAGGCGCGAGAGCCAGGACAGCACCAACCCGCTGCCCAACACGACAAACACTGCCGGGTGCCACCAGGGCCAGCGCGCCACGCGGCGGCGGCCCTGAGCGCCTTCGACCACCGCCTGGCCCGCCAGCAGCGACAGCCACAGCAGCAACACCAGCGCACCCGGGTTGGCCGCCCAGGCGGCCGCCCAATCGCCCTGGACCAGGGCCGCACACGCGTGCGTGCCGCCGCACAGCGGGCAGGGTATGCCCGTCAGCGCAAGAAACCCGCAACCCAGACCCAGCCCGCCCTGACCCAGCCACCAGGGCGTGGCCGCCATGGCCAGCGGCCAGCCCAGGCCCAACGCCAGCCGCTGCCGCCGATCGCCCCCGCTCAGCGGCTGCCAGGCGGGTGGGCTGCCCACCGGCACCACTGCGGGGCCGGGGTCAGAGGGGAGGAAGGGCCACAGGCTCATCGCCCACCAGCTGCCGTGCCATGTAGTAGGAGCCGATGGTGGACAGCGGCAGCGTCAGCAGCGCACCCACCCAGCACAGCAGGAAACCCAGCGAGCCCACAATGCCCAGCACCAGCGAGCAGAAGAACGCCGAGCCCAGGTTCTTGGTCACGATGGTCCAGGCCTGGCTGAAAGCCGCGACGCCATCGCGCTCGCCGCGCGCTACGAGGAACAGTGCCACCGGGGGCAGCGCCATGACCAGCAAGCCGGGGATGAAACACAGCATGAAGCCCAGCGACACCACCAGCGAACTGATGAGCCCCGCCACAAAGGCGGGCACAAAGTCATCAAAGCCCCGAAAGACGTCGCCGATCTGCACCGCTTCGCCGCGCGTCTCGCGCTCGATCATGCGCATGTAGCCCACCACCATGGGCCCGGCCAGCAGGCCGGCGCTGATGCCGGCGACCACCATCACCAGCAAGGTGCACACCACGTGGGTGAGGACGTTTTTCTTGAAGGTGCCCCAGGCACCCGACAGGCAATCTCCCACACTGGCTGAAGCCATGGCAATCCCTCTCTCTGTAGTTGGTCAGTCGCGCGCAAGCGCTGGCTCAGTGTAGCGAGCCAACGGCCGCTGTGGTACCCCTGACGGGTGAGCCATGAGAGCGGATCGCTACAGCACTCCCTCCCAGAGCGCAAACCGCTCAGGCTGCGGGTGGGGTGCACAAAACAGAGTCTCACCCAAGTGCTGAAACGGCGGCTGTGCACCGGCATACGGCACCCATCCAGGGTTGCCATCCCGCGCAAACGCCACCCAGCGCTGCTGCAGTGCCTCGGCCAGCGCAGCGGGCGGCGTCGGCCCCGTGAGTTCCTGCCCTGTGGGCGTGTGGAGATTGCCGAACACAAACGGCAGCTCCACCCCATGCGCTGCGCCCAAGCGCCCACGCCACTGCGGCGAGGGCCAGGTGAATTCATAACCATGGGCGCTGCGGGCCCAGCGGTGGGCCAGCGCGGCAATGCGCTGCGCGGGCATGCGGTAGTAGTAGTCGGACTGCAGCGCACACAGCCATTCCCCGGGCGTTTGCTGGGCGAGCGGGAGCATGTGGCGCAGGGCCTCGGCGCTACTAGTGCTCAAGCCCACATCTTGCGCAAAGGCATGGACCTGCGCCTCCGTCACCCGGTCGATGGCACCGCCAGGCAAGTGGTACAGGCGCATCTCCTGCGCGTTGCTGCCCACCAGCACCTGCAGGGCCGGCGGCTGGGCCGCCCACTGCTGCGCAAGCGCCTCCAACGGCGGTGCGGTGAGCACCTGGCCATCCACCACGGGCCGCAAGGGAAAGAAGTTGCGTCCGCCCAGCCCGTGCTGTTGCCGCAGGGCGGGCTCGGAGGCCAGCCGGTGCACGGCGTGCAGCACAGCAGCCTGCTGCGCCGCGCCCAGTGCAACCAAGGTGGACTTCACACCCGCCAGCACGGCCACGGCATGGCGCGCCGCAGCGGCCTCCTGCAAGGTCTGGCAGGCGACGCTGGGGCTTTGCAGAATGGCGCGCTGGAACAACCCACGCGAAGCGGGCATGCCCATCAGACAGGCCAAGGCCCCGGCACCGGCCGACTGGCCGAACACCGTGGTGCGCGCTGCATCTCCGCCCCAGGCGTGGATATGGTCGCGCACCCACTGCAGTGCCATCAGCAGGTCCAGCAGGCCGCGATTGGCGGGCGCAGCGTGCTCCTCGCCTTCGAAGTGCAAAAACCCGTCAATGCCCAAACGGTACTGCACCGACACCACCACCACGCCGCGCCGCGCCAGCGCTGCCCCGTCATACAGCGGCTCGCTGGCCGCGCCGCGAAAGAAGCCTCCGCCATGCACCCAGACCATGATGGGCAGGTGGGCTCCTGGCTCGGCGGTTGGCGCCCACACATTGATCGCCAGGCAGTCTTCGCCCCCCAGCATGGGCGCATCGGCACGCGCGCTGCGGGCCAGCTGCGGTGCCATGGGCGCAAACGCGGTGGCATCGCGCACGCCGGACCACGGCGAAACAGGCAACGGCGCCGCAAACCGCAGCGCGCCGCGTGGCGCTTGCGCGTACGGCATGCCACGGAACACACGCACGCCCTCCTCCCACAGGCCGCGCAGTTGCCCACCGTGGGCCAGCGTGACCTGAGGCTCTGCAGTGCCCGCCGTCATTCCGTGGCCAGGCCCAGCTTGTCGATCAGCGGGCGCCACACGGCCGCATCACGCGCCGCCCAGGTGCGCGCATCGGCAGGTGCGGTGGCAGTGAGCGTGACGTTCATGGCTTCAAGGCGAGCCTTGTACTGCGGATCGCCACCCCGACACTTCTCAGTGACCGCATTGAGCCGGTTCAGCAACTCGGGGGGCGTGCCGGCCTTGGCCACCACGGCAATCCACGCGGGCCGCGCCAGGTCGCTGGCAGCGGGCAAGGCTTCGGCGATGGTCGGCACATCGGGCAGCAACGGCGAGCGCTGCGCACCAAACAGCGCCAGCGGCACCAGCTTGCCCGCCTTGACCTGTGCTGCTGCCGTGCCAATCACCAGCGTCATCGCGTGGATCTGCTGGCCCATGAGCGCGGTGAGGCCCGCGCCCTCACCCACAAAAGGCACATGGGTGCCGGGCACACCCAGCTTTTCTATCAACGCCGAGGTCAGCAGGTGCGCTGGGCTGCCCTTGCCCGGCGACCCGAAGTTGACCCCGCCCGGCGTGGACCGCGCCAGCTTTTGCAGATCCGCCAGGCTGGCAATGCCCTGCCCTGCGGGCACGGCCAGCACCAGCGGCGACGTGCCCAGCACGGCCACGCCATCAAAGTCGCGCAGCGGATCGTAGGGCTGCTGCTTGTAGACGTAGGGCGTGATGGTCATCTGCGACATGCCGATGCTCAGCAGGTTATAGCCATCTGCAGGCTGGGCCTTGAGGTAGTTGACGGCCAGGATGCCGTTGGCCCCGGGCTTGTTCTGCACCACGACGGGCTGACCCAGTTCGCGCGCGGCGCAGTCGGCCCACACCCGCGTCATGGCGTCCGAGCCACTGCCGGGCGGCTGCTGGGCGATGAGCTGGATGGGTTTGGCCGGGTAGGCAGCAGGCTGCTGCGCCTGGGCGCCACCGGCCAGGCAGGCGAGTGCGGCGAGCGCGACCATGCTTGGAACGCGCGTAAAAGCTGAGGTCATGGGTGTGTCTCCTGGTAGTGTTTTCTTCGATGGATGTCCGCGATGCGTGGCGTGCAGGCGGGAGATGCCGCACGACAAGCAGGCAGACAAAAGGGGTCAGCGACGGCGTGTGCGTGCCTTGGTGGACACAGCGGCGGCCGTTGATGGCACAGCCGCTTCGCACCGGGTGGCAATCCAGTCGGCCAGGCAAGCCAGCTGTGCCTGCTGGACGGTATCGGGCACGGTGGGCGGTGCAGGCGCAAACAGCTGCAGCAGCCCCAGCCCGCGCAGCGACGACAGCACCAGGCCCAGCAGTCCATCGCGGTCGGGTTCTGCTGCCAGCTCGGGGAAAGCCGTGAAGAAGCCTTCGTGCATGCGCGTCTGCACACTCTGGCGCAGTTCGGCAATGTGGCCCAGCACCTCGGGCTGGTTGCGGCAGCCCAGGTAGATGTTCCAGGCCACGATGAAACGCGGCTGCGCGTAGACCAGGCGCCACACCGCCTGCACAAACTTCGCCGCCCGCTCGCGCGCGGGCAGTGCCGCGCTGGGCCAGAGTTCGCCCGAGCGCACGGTGGACTCGATCAGCTCGCTCAGCACATTCATCATCAGCACCGCCTTCGACTCGAAGTGGTGCTGCACCGCGCCCGAGGTCATGCCCGCCGACTTGGCCAGCTCGTGGATGGACATCTCCTCCAGGCTGCGGTGCTGGATCACGTCGATGGCCGTGGCGATCAGGTGCTGGCGGGTGGCGGCGCTGCGCTCGGCATGGGTGCGGCGCGTCCCGGCCTTGGGGGAAACACGGTGGTTCATGGCACTTTCACAATATACATTTCGAACGTAATGTATTTACACCCCCGCTGACCAGCAAGCCCGTGAATACCCGCATGCCCACCCGGGCCCAAGGTGGATCACCCAGGGACCAGCCACGGGGCCGAACCTAGAATGCTTCTCACTGACCGCACCCACCGGAGACACACACCATGAACGCCCCCACCGCTGCCGCCCACCTGCTGCCCGAAATCCAACTGCGCGACGTTCCGCAAGCCCTCATCGATGCGCTGCAGGCCCGCTTTGGCGCGCAGTGCTCGCTGGCCCAGGCTGTGCGCGAGCAGCATGGGCGCGACGAAGGTTCGCTGCAGGCCCCACCACCCAGCGCCGTGGTGTTTGCCGAAAGCACGCAGGATGTGGCCGACGCGGTCAAGCTGGCCAGCCAGTACGAAGTGCCAGTGATTCCCTACGGCGCAGGCTCTTCGCTCGAAGGCCACCTGCTGGCCGTGCAAGGCGGCATCAGCATCGACGTGAGTCGCATGAACCAGGTGCTCAGCATCAACGCCGAAGACCTCACCGTCACGGTGCAACCCGGCATCACGCGCAAGCAGCTCAACGAAGCGATCAAGGACACCGGCCTTTTCTTCCCCATCGACCCTGGCGCTGATGCCAGCATCGGCGGCATGAGCGCCACGCGCGCCAGCGGCACCAACGCCGTGCGCTACGGCACCATGCGTGAAAACGTGCTGGCGCTGGAGGTGGTGACCGCCAGCGGCGAAGTCATCCACACCGGCACCCGCGCCAAGAAGAGCAGCGCGGGCTACGACCTCACGCGCCTGATGGTGGGCAGCGAAGGCACGCTGGGCATCATGACCGAGATCACCGTGCGCCTGTACCCGCTGCCCGAAGCGGTGAGCGCAGCCATCTGCTCCTTCCCCAGCATCGAAGCGGCCGTGCGCACCACCATCCAGATCATCCAGATCGGCGTGCCGATTGCGCGCGTGGAACTCATCGACCACCACACGGTGCGCATGGTGAACGCACACAGCAAGCTGACCCTGCGCGAGGAACCCATGCTGCTGATGGAGTTCCACGGCTCACCCGCCAGCGTGAAGGAACAGGCCGAGATGGTGCAAGACATTGCCAGCGAATTCGGTGGCCAGGCTTTTGAATGGGCCAGCACGCCCGAAGAGCGCACGCGCCTGTGGACCGCCCGGCACAACGCCTACTTCGCGGCCGTGCAAAGCCGCCCCGGCTGCCGCGCCATCAGCACCGACACCTGCGTGCCCATCAGCCGCCTGGCCGACTGCCTGCTCGAATCGGTGGACGAAGTCGAAGCCAGCGGCATCCCCTACTTCCTCGTCGGCCACGTGGGCGACGGCAACTTCCACTTCGGCTACCTCATCGACCCCAACAGCGCCGAAGAACGCACCAAGGCCGAGGCCATGAACCACACCCTGGTGGCCCGGGCTCTCAGCATGGGCGGCACCTGCACCGGCGAGCATGGCGTGGGCATCCACAAGATGGGTTTTTTGCTGGACGAGACCGGCACGGGCGCGGTGGACATGATGCGCGCCATCAAACGCGCGCTGGACCCGAAGAACATCCTGAACCCCGGCAAAATTTTTGCGATGTGAGGGCATGGCGCTGTCCGCCTGGACAGCGGAGACCCATGGTCGATCGAGCCTCAAAAAGATGGCGGAGGCGCCACCGGGTGCATCTCCGTACCCATCAATGAACAACAAGAGAGGTCAACGTGGGTGCTTGGGGAGCAGGTCTCTTTTCCAACGACACAAGCTGTGATGTTCGCGACGACTATGTCCAGAACCTGACGCACGGACTCTCTGCCGAGGAGGCTTGCCAGAAGATCCTGGCCCGCTACGGCGACCTGCTCGCAAACACGGAAATCGCCTGCCTTGTATACCTCGCCCTGGCCGACACCGCGTGGCGCTATGGGCGACTGGATCAGGCACTGAAAGACAAAGCCCTTTCGCTGCTGCAGTCGGGTGGGGATGTCGATGTGTGGGAGCGGGATGCACCTGACGACGTCGCGTCGCGCCGCAAAACCCTTCAGGCACTGGAGACCCGCCTCCACACGCCCCAACCGCCTGAAAAGCCGATCCAGGTTTCACCACCAAAACCAAAGAAGATCCGGACCACAGCCCCTGTGGGAACGGTTTTCTCCTTGGACCTGCCCCAGGGAGGCTCGGCCCTGCTGGTGCTGGTGGGGTTTGCGGAGCTGGAGAACAGCGTGGACCCCGTCTTTTCGGTCCTCGGCCAGCGCTTTGCCTCGCCATCAGAAATGCCCGCTCAGATCACCGAGAGCGATACAACGCTGGTGCTTTCAAAGACCTCTTATCAGCCCTATCAACACGTCGCCATTCTTCCCAAGGACGAAAGAAAAAACATTCTTTCTGGGCTGGCGCAAACGGGTATCCCGGTGGCTGGCGCCATGCCTTACCAACGCGACAGTACGGTATGGCTGGCTCTGGGACGCATTGCCAAAGAGATCGACTCGCACCTGGATACTTGATCTGCACATCCATAGTCTCTTAGCCCATCAAATAGAGCATCTGGCTCCAGTACGAGCGTGTTCTCTGAGTACGCCATACACCCATGCCAATCGAGTTGAACGCCAACGGCATGCAAGAAGCCATCCCACACCAAGACAACTCCATCTTTGCACTGGGCGCGTGACGATCACAAGGCAACGCACCTACTTTCGGCCTACTGCAACAATTTACGACATGCCGTTTCCAGCATGGTGCGCGAATCCCGCGGCGCCTCTTCTCGGTCGCGCATGCCGTAGTCTCGTACCACCGTCGCCACACGCAAACGGTAGTCATCGAAGATGCTGGCGCGGCCCAGCCGCTGGGTATGGCGGTGGGCGTCCATCTGCCGCCAACGGGTCACGGCCTCCTCGTCGCGCCAAAAGGACAGCGATAGCAAACGGCCTGGCTCAGTCAGGCTCTGAAAGCGCTCAATGGAAATGAAACCATCCACTTGCTCCAGCAGCGGACGCAGCGCTGCAGCCGCTTGAAGGTAAGCGTCCTGCTGGCCGGGCGCTGGTTGAACTTCAAAGATCACGGCCATCATGCAGAACGCTCCTGCGGGTGCGCGGGCAAGCCCAATGTGCCTTCCACCCCCTGAGTGAACGTGCGCTCCTCGCGCAGGATGAAGCGCTTTTCCTGCGCCAGCGCAAAGTTGGCGCGGCCTTCGGGGTCGGCGCGCAGGCGGGCGCGGTAGGCCTCGTAGGCGGCCAGGGAGTCAAAGCCGATCAGGCCCCAGGCCTCGTAGTTGCTGCCTTCATGCGGCAGAAAGTAGCCCAGCAGATGGCCACCGCAGCGTGGAATGATCTGGCCCCAGCGGCGCGCGTATTCGGCAAACGCCTCGCGCTGGAAGGGGTCGATTTCGTAGCGGATAAAGCAGGTGATCATGAATCTATGGAAAGGTTGGTGGACAAGGGCTTCACGATAGGCGGTTGACGGCCCTCGATGGTTCGCCCAAGATCGAACCATGAAAGACGGCCCCCACATCGCGCGCATTGCCGCGCTCATCGGCGACAGCGCACGCGCCGAAGTCCTCACCGCCCTGATGGCAGACCGCGCGCTCACGGCCACCGAGCTGGCCGACATTGCAGGCGTGACCAAGCAGACCATCAGCGCCCACCTCGCCAAGCTGCTGGATTCGGGCCTGATCGCCGTGGAGAGCCAGGGCAGGCACCGCTACTTCCGGCTGGCGGACCGCGATGTGGCGCACTTGCTGGAGTCACTGATGAACGTGGCGTTTCGCGCCGGTGCCGTGCGGCTGCGCGCCAGCCCCCGGGAGCCTGCGCTGCGCCGCGCGCGCATGTGCTACGACCACTTGGCGGGCGAGGTGGGCGTGCAGTTTTATGAAGAACTGGTGCGCCAGGGCATGCTGCAGGCCACACCCCAAGGGGCGGCCATCACACGCGCTGGCGCGCAGTGGTTTGCGCACGTGGGTATCGACACGTCCACGCTGGCGCTGCAGCGGCGCATGGTGTGCCGCCCCTGCCTGGACTGGAGCGAGCGCCGCCACCACCTGGGCGGCGCCCTGGGCGCGGCGCTGCTGCAGCGCCTCTTCGATGGGGGATGGGCCCACCGCGCTCAGGACTCGCGCGTGGTGCACTTCACCCCCAAGGGCGAGCTGGCGCTGCGCCAGTGGCTGTCCACCCATTCGGCCGCCCCGAACCCCAGTGCCGCACAAGGCCCCGCACCATGCTGAATACCCTGCTGCTTTTCATCGCCACGGCCCTCGCTGAAATCGTGGGCTGCTACCTGCCCTGGTTGTGGCTCAAACAAGGCAAGCCCGCGTGGCTCCTGTTGCCTGCGGCCGCGAGCCTGGCGCTGTTCGCATGGCTCTTGACGCTGCACGACACCACAGGCGCAGGCCGCGTGTATGCGGCCTACGGCGGGGTCTACATCGGGGTGGCACTGGTATGGCTGTGGGCGGTGGATGGCATCCGCCCCACGCCTTGGGATGTGGCGGGCGTTCTGGTCGCGCTGGCGGGCATGGCGATCATCATGCTGCAGCCCGAGCACTGAGTGCCGCCCTGAGTCGCCTTCGGCGCCTTCGCCCGTGGGGGGGCCCGGCAAAGCCGGTTCCGCGGGTGCACTGGCATGGGCAGCGCCAGCCTCAAAGACTGTGGCGCCAGAGGGCTCAATTCACCTTGATCAACCGCCAGTCGATGCGGTTGTCCGGCCGCTGCACCAGTTCCACGTTTTTCTTCATGGCCCAGGCCAGCATCTGGTTGTGCAGCGGAATATGGGCCACGGTGTCGTTCTGCAGTTGCAGGCCTTCGGTGAGCAGCCGGTTGCGCACGGGCAGGTCGGTCTCGGTCTTCACGCGGTCCACGATGTAGTCCATGCGCTCGTTGCTGTAGCGGCCCAGGTTGTAGTTGCCATCGCCCCCGGTGGTTTTGGTGCGGGTGAGCGATTGCAGCGTGTACAGCGCATCAAACGTCGGCACGCCCCAGCTCAGCAGCGCGATGCTGGCCTCGTGCCGCTGGGCCATGGGGTAGTAGCTCACGGCGGGCATGGTGCGCAGCTTGGCCTTGATGCCGATGCGCGACCACATGGCGGTGATCGCCTGGCACAGTTGCTCGTCCTGCACGATGGCGTTGTTGCTGCAGGCAAAGTCCACCTCAAAGCCATCGCTGTAGCCAGCTTGCGTCAGCAGCTCTTTGGCGGCATTGGGGTCGTAGGGCAAACGTTTGTCCACCGCATCGGTCCAGCCGTTGACCAGGGGCGACACCATCGCGCCCGTGGGTTTGGACATGCCGCGCATGGTCACGCGCTGCAGTGTTGCGCCGTCGATGGCCTGGTACAGCGCCTTGCGCACACGCAGGTCTTTCAGGGGATTCTTGCCCTTGATGTTGCCGCCTGCCAGTTCGTCGCGGAACTGGTCCATGGCCAGGTACACGGTGCGGTTCTCCACCATCTCCATGACCTTGAGATTGGGGTTGGCCTTGATCCGCGCCAGGTCCTGGATACTGGTGTCACGCACCATGTCCACCTCGCCGGACAGCAACGCGGCTATGCGCGTGGCCTCGGACTTGATGGGCAGGTAGGTGATCTCGGTCACGTTGCCCTCCACCTTGCCTGCGTTCCACCAGCCCGGATTGGCAGCGAACACGATCTTCTGGTCGGGCACCCATTCCTTGAGCACGAACGGGCCGGTGCCCATGGCATTGCGGTGCGAATAGGTCTCGTCCTTGGCCTTGATGTCCTTGGGCTCCACCGCGTTGTTCTTCTCGGCCCAGGCCTTGCTCATCACGCGCAGCTCGGTCAGCTGGTTGAGCAGCACCGGGTTGGGGTTCTTCAGAAAGATGTCGATGGTCTCGCCATCCACCTTGGCAATGCGGTCCATGCCCTGGGTGTAGATGGCGTAGGTGGAGGTCTTGCTCATCGCACGCTGCAGCGAATACACGACGTCGTCCGCCGTCATGGCAGAGCCATCACTGAACTTCACGCCCTGGCGCAGCTTGAAGCGCATCTGCGTGGGGCTGACCTGCTGCCACGACGTGGCCAGCAGCGGCTCCACCCTGAGCGTGCGGCTGTTGAACATGACCAGCGACTCGTACACCGCCGCATGGATGCCGTTGCCCAGCGCGCTGTTCTGCGAATGGATGTCCATGGTCTGGATGTCGCTGGAACCGGACCACTTGAAAGGCTTTGCGCCCGCGATAGCGGGCACCATGCATGCCATCACGGCCGCCAGCGCGGGGGCGGATAGCGGCGAGGAACGATCGAAACGCAGGCGCATACAAATCTCCAATGTGTTGTCAGCACGCAATGTGCAATAGCTCCCCTTTTCTGCGGATATGGAAATCCCTGGGGTTCGGCACCGTGGGCGAGCCGAGGGCCTCGCGGTGCATGCACATGACATGCCACTGCCCGGCGCTGCCTACGGTCCATTACATCTCTTACACCCATGCTTTGGGGTTTCACGGCCAGAATCGCCGGTCCTCCTCTGCTCGACCTCGATCCCACCATGCCAGGGCTCTCCATTCGCACTGTCTTTCGATGGGCCGCCGTCGCGGCCACTGCCCTTGTGCTGGCGGCAATGGCCACGCTGGGCTATCTCTTTGCCGTGGAGGACTACGTGACACGGCCCGGCTCGCCCGTGTACTACCTGGGCATCTCGTCGCTGGTCCGCGATGTGCAGGTGCCCGACGGGGCGCAGGGCCGCGAGTACTTCGGCTCGGTCGGCGATGGGAACAAGCCGGCCCAATCGCAACTGAGCTTCAAGGTGCCGCCTGCAACCGCCGATGCGGTCTGGGACGCAATGACCCGGCAACTGCAAAACCTGGCCCTGCACTCCGTCAGCACCGGCGGCAACGACCCGACAGTGGCCGGCAACAAGCACGCCGTCTCCCCGGGACTGCGGGAGGCGCAATACACCTCTGCCAAGCACGACCTGGTCCTGCTGACCACTTATGAGGACAGCGACGGGGGGACCCCGTTGATCCGCTTCGAAATCACCCACTTCGATTGATTCGACCAAGACGCCGCCCTTCGTGCCGGGCACTTCCTTTCCTCCACTTCCCCGTTGAACATCCATGTCATCTCGCTCGGACATTCCCAATCGCCTGATCTACACGTGCAATTGCGGCTGGATCGATATTGGCCACCTGGTGTCGGTCGAGAAGCCGGCCAACCGCCATGCGAGCGCCGCCTATCTGTGGAAGGACGTCTCGCTGGAGCGCGGCCTGCAGGTCACTGGCAAGCCGGACCACCATCTGGTGATGTACCGCCAGGGGATGCGCAAGTTCGGCCTCTCGCGCGACTTCACGAAGTTCTACTTCATCCGCAAGGGCCTGCCGCTGGCCACCCAGCGCTCGGTGGCGCTGGCGATCTTCAAGGAAGTGTCCCTGGGTTTCGAAGACGTGCAGGCCTCGCTGTCGGCCTTCACGGACAGCGGCTTCAGCGAAGAAGATCTAGTGTCGAACCTGCTCGGCTTCTACGTGGCCGTGCTGGGCAATGTGGACTGGCGCAACCACTGCAAACCGGTGTCGGCAGAAGCCTCGCGGGTTGTCTGGGACACGCTGGGCCCGGTGGGTTCGCGCAAGAACCGCCAGTTCGTCCCCCAGCTGCATGACTGTGAAGAATGCAAAACCAAGCACCACATCACCCGGCCTCAGTTCCCGCCCATTTTTTCATCCATCCGTCCGGCCCAGCAAGGCGCGGACTTCTTCGAAGCAACAGACTCCACGCCAGGCCTGCCTGTGCCCGTGCACATGCTGTCCACATTGTTTGTCTGAAGGGCCCCTGGCGGCCTGCAGCGCCCCGCCTGGTCGCCATTCACTCTGCTTCACAAATGCGGGCGCGCCACCGGCCCAGACAGAATCTCCCGCCTCTACGGCGGTAAGACCGGATAGCGCAAGTTGCTGCGTCTCGTCCCCACCTGCAGCAGGTTGATCACCCCCATTACATCGTCTACCAGCCACACAGCCTTCTCCAGCGCATCAGACTGCGCTTGCGACTGCACGCAGCCCTTGAGCGTCACCAGCCGCCGCTCGCCCAGCACCCACACGCTGGTGTCGTCAAAGCGGCCGTCCTGCTGGATGTAGCGCTGCACGCGCGGGATGATCTCGGCGTCGTACAGGTAGGAGTTGGGCAGGCGACAGCGCCCTACGCGGTGGCAGCTGCCGCCATGTTGGGAGCGCACATGTGCCAGCTCGCGCACCTCGGCCTCGGTGTACAGCGGGCCCTCGGGCACGGGGCACTGGGCGATGGCATGGGTCACCTGAACGAAAGGGTCGTTGAAGGCGTTGGTGCGCGGCGGGCCGTTGGCAGGGGCCTGGGCGGCGACCCCTGCAGCGCACAGGGCCATGGCCGGTCCGCCCAGCAGGGCACAGAGCGACCGATACGACGGATACAAGCGCATGGATGGGTCCCCGGCTGCGGGCCAGCGCCGCAGGCTACGCCATCCTACGGGCGTGGTGTTCTGCAGTAAAGACAGGCGCCGGTACGCAGAACGCGGCGCAGTCCTGCAGACGGCGCAACCCACAACGGGATGATGGAGGGCGCGCTCCGGAAGCCGGACGACCCCGCAGACCAAACGCTTCACTATTGATAGCAAATAAGACATATAACACCGGCGCATGCAGCAGATTGAATGCCCAAAACGCCTGCAACAGCCCGCCGCGCAAACCCGGGCAGCCCCACCGACTTTGCCTTGCCGCCTACGATGCCACACGCATGCTCCGCAATGATTTGATCGTCCACCGCCCCGAAGGCCTGTACTGCCCGCCTGGTGACTTCTACATCGACCCCTGGCGGCCGGTGGAGCGGGCCGTGATCACCCATGCCCATTCAGACCACGCACGCATGGGCTCGGCGCACTACCTGGCGCACCACGACAGCGCGGGCACGCTGCGCAACCGGCTGGGGGCAGACATTGCGCTGCAGACGCTGGCCTACGGCGAGGTCATCAACCACCATGGCGTGCGCGTTTCGCTGCACCCGGCCGGGCACGTGCTGGGGTCGGCCCAGGTGCGCGTCGAACATGGCGGCCAGGTGTGGGTGGCCTCGGGCGACTACAAGCTGGAAGACGATGGCACCTGTCCGCCGTTCGAGCCGGTGCGCTGCCACACCTTCATCACCGAATCCACCTTCGGTCTGCCCATCTACCGCTGGCCGTCGCAGCCCGCGCTGTTCGCCGACATCAATGCCTGGTGGGCTGCCAATGCAGCGGCAGGAAAGGCCAGCGTGCTGTACGCCTACGCCTTCGGCAAGGCGCAGCGGCTGCTGCATGGTGTGGACGCCAGCATCGGGCCCATCGTGGTGCATGGGGCGGTGGAGCCGCTCAACGCCGTGTACCGCGCGGCGGGCGTGGACCTGCCGCCCACGCTGCGCGTGACGGACCCTGGCCTCACCAAGGCCGACCTGAAACGTGCGCTGGTGCTGGCGCCGCCCTCGGCAGCGGGCACACCCTGGCTCAAGCGGTTTGGAGAACACTCCGACGCGTTTGCCAGCGGCTGGATGCTGGTGCGCGGCGCACGCCGACGCCGGGGGGTGGACCGGGGCTTTGTGATGAGCGACCACGCCGACTGGCCCAGCTTGCAAAAAGCCATTGGCGCCACGGGCGCGGAGCGCGTCATCGTGACGCACGGAAGCACGGCCGTGATGGTGCGCTGGCTGTGCGAGCAAGGGCTGGATGCCCAAGTGTTCGCGACCGAATACGGCGCCGATGACAACGAGGACGACGCAGGGGCGGCGCCTGAGGTGCCAGGCAGCGCACCCACACCCGAGGCAGCTGCATGAAGGCCTTTGCCCAGCTGTTCCAGGCGCTCGACGCCACCACAGCGCAGTCGGCCAAACTCGCGGCACTGGTGGCTTACCTGCGCGTGGCACCGCCCGCCGATGCAGCCTGGGCCACGTACTTTCTCGCAGGCGGCAAACCCCGCCAGATGGTGCCCACCAAGCGCCTGAAAGCGCTGGCTCAAGAGGCCGCTGGCCTGCCCGAGTGGCTGTTTGAAGAAAGCTACCAAGCCGTGGGCGACCTGGCCGAAACGTTGGCCCTGCTGCTACCCCCGCCCGCCCAGTCCACCGAACTGACACTGGCCGAATGGATGGCCCAGCTGCTGCCCCTGCGCGCCCTGCCGCCCGATGAGGCCGATACCCGTCTGCGCACGCAATGGGACAGGCTGGCACCTGAGCAGCGCTTTGTGTACTTCAAGCTCATCACCGGCAACTTCCGCGTGGGGGTGTCGCGCCTGCAGGTGACGCAGGCGCTGGCCACGGTGAGCGCGCTGGACCCCAAGCGCATCGCCCACCGGCTGATGGGCTACACACAGATCGGCCGGCAGCCGCAGGCCAGCGACTACCAGGCGCTGATCGCGCCGGTGGACGACGATGCCAGTACGCAGGATGCTGCCGATGCAGGCCAGCCCTACCCGTTCTTCCTGGCCCACCCGTTCAACCAGCCCGTGGCCGACATGCCCGCACTGCTGGGCACGCCAAGCGACTGGCTGGTGGAATGGAAGTGGGACGGCATCCGCGCGCAGATCGTGCGGCGTGCGGGCGCGGTGTGGATCTGGTCGCGCGGCGAGGAGCTGGTGACCGACCGCTTCCCTGAACTGGCCGAGGCTGCGATGGCGCAGATGCCCAATGGCTCGGTGGTCGATGGCGAGATCCTGGTGTGGCTGCCCGATGAGCCCCAGCCCCGCCCCTTTGCCGATCTGCAAAAACGCCTGGGCCGCAAGACGCTGACCCCCAAGCTGCTGCGCGAGCTGCCCGTGGTGCTGGTGGCCTACGACCTGCTCGAACACGCCGGGCAGGACCTGCGCCAAGAGCCGCAGCAGGCCCGCCGCACGCTGCTGGAGGCCACGCTGCAACAGCCTGATGAAACCACCATCGCACCCGCACCGCACCAGGCCCTGCGTCTGAGCGATTTGCTGCATGGCGCCGACTGGCACAACCTGGCACGCCAGCGCGAGGCCGCGCGCAGCATGGGCACCGAGGGTTTCATGCTCAAGCACCGCAGCGCGCAGTACGGTGTGGGCCGCACCAAGGATGTGGGCGTGTGGTGGAAGTGGAAGATCGACCCCATGAGCGTGGATGCGGTGCTCATCTACGCCCAGCGTGGGCATGGCCGCCGCGCAAGCCTCTACACCGACTACACCTTTGCCGTGTGGACCGGACCGCAGGACGACCCGGAGCGGCAGCTGGTGCCTTTTGCCAAGGCCTATTCGGGCTTGACGGATGCCGAGATTGCGCAGGTGGACGCCATCATCCGCAAGACCACGCGCGAGAGCTTCGGGCCCGTGCGCAGCGTGGACGCGACGCTGGTGTTTGAGCTGGGCTTCGAAGGCATTGCGCGCAGCCCGCGCCACAAGAGCGGCATTGCCGTGCGCTTTCCGCGCATGCTGCGCTGGCGGCAAGACAAACCCGTGGCCGAGGCCGATACCTTGCAAACGCTGATGGCATTGCTGCCGGGGCAGGACGCAGCCGCATGAGCACGACACGCCGCCCGCGCAAGCCCCTGCCCCCGGTGGCACCGAGTGCCGCAGCCGCCTGGATGGCGGCGCGCGGGTGGCAGCCCTTCGGCTTCCAGCAAGACGTGTGGCGCGCGATGGGCGAGGGCCGCTCGGGCCTGTTGCACGCCACCACGGGCGCGGGCAAGACCTATGCGGTGTGGCTGGGCGCGCTGCAGCACTTGGCGTGGGCCGATGCTGCACCAGCGCCCGAAGAAGCCCCCAACGCCCGCACCGCCGTGCGCACGCGCCGCGCTGCGGCACCACCCCTCACCGTGCTGTGGATCACGCCCATGCGCGCACTCGCTGCCGATTCGCTGCGCGCCCTGCAGGCACCGCTGCCCGATCTGGCCCCCACCTGGACCAGCGGCCTGCGCACCGGCGACACGGCCAGCGGCGAGCGCGCTGCGCAAGACCGCCGTCTGCCCACGCTGCTGGTGACCACACCCGAAAGCGTGTCGCTGCTGCTGGCCCGCGCCGATGCGCGCGAGCGCTTGGCCAGCGTGCGCCTGGTGGTGGTGGATGAGTGGCACGAGCTGGTGGGCAACAAACGCGGCGTGCAGGTGCAGCTGGCGCTGGCGCGCCTGTCGGGCTGGAACCCGGCGCTGCAGGTGTGGGGCATGTCGGCCACGCTGGGCAACCTGGACGAGGCCCTGCACACCTTGCTGCCGCAGCCCGTGCCCAGCGCGGCGGGTGCGCCACAGCCACCGCCTGCCGTGCTGGTGCAGGGTCGCATCGACAAGCGGCTGGAGGTGCAGGTGATGCTGCCCGCGCGGGCCGACCGCTTTGCCTGGGCGGGCCACATGGGGCTGAGCCTGTTGCCGCAGGTGGTGCAGTCGATCGAAGCGGCAGCGTCCACCTTGGTGTTCAGCAACACCCGTTCTCAGGCGGAGCGCTGGTACCAGGCGCTGCTGGAGGCGCGGCCCGACTGGGCGGGCACCATCGCACTGCACCATGGGTCGCTGGGGCATGAGGTGCGCGACTGGGTGGAGCGAGGCCTGAAGGCCGGGCAGCTCAAGGCCGTGGTGTGCACATCGAGCCTGGACCTGGGCGTTGACTTTTTGCCGGTGGAGCAGGTGCTGCAGATCGGTTCGGCCAAGGGCGTGGCGCGGCTGGTGCAGCGTGCGGGCCGCTCGGGCCATGCGCCGGGGCGCAGCTCCAGCATCACGCTGGTGCCCACGCACAGCCTGGAGCTGGTGGAAGCCGCCGCCGCACGCCACGCGCTGGCTCAGGGCCGCATTGAAGACCGGCAAACGCCGCGTGCGCCGCTCGATGTGCTGGTGCAGCACCTGGTCACCGTGGCGCTGGGCGGCGGCTTTGTGCCCGATGCGCTGCTAGCCGAGGTGCGCCGCGCACCGGCCTACGCTGCATTGGCCGACAACGACTGGCAGTGGGCGCTGCAGTTCGTGCGCCAGGGCGGCGCATCGCTGGCCACCTACCCGGACTTTCACCGCGTGGTGCCCGACGACGAAGGTGTGTGGCGCGTGCCCGATGCGCGCCTGGCGCGCCGCCACCGCAGCAACATCGGCACCATCGTGAGCGATGCCAGCATGCAGGTGCAGTTTGTGAGCGGCGGGCGCCTGGGGTCGGTGGAAGAGAGCTTCATCGCCCGGTTGCGCAAGGGCGATGTGTTCATGTTTGCAGGCCGGCTGCTGGAGCTGGTGCGCACCCAGCAGATGACGGCCTATGTGCGCATCGCCCCCAGGGGCAGCGCTGCGCTACCGCGCTGGAGCGGAGGACGCATGCCGCTGTCGAACACGCTGGCCGATGCGATGCTGGAACAGCTGGCGCAGGCGGAGCGCGGCCAGTTCGCCACGCCCGAGATGCGCTGCGCCCGGCCATTGCTGGAGCTGCAGCAGGCCTGGTCGGCCCTGCCCACCCCGGGCCGCCTGGTGGCCGAAACCCTGCACACGCGCGAGGGCTGGCACCTGTACCTGTACCCGCTGGCGGGGCGCCTGGTGCACCTGGGCCTGGCCGGGCTGCTGGGCTGGCGCGCATCGCAGCAGGTGCCCAACACCTTCTCCATCGCGGTCAACGACTATGGGCTGGAGCTGCTGTCGGCCAAGCCGGTGGACTGGGCCACGCTGCTGCCGCGGCTGATTGGCGAAGGCACACACACCACCATCGGTCGCGGGCTCGAAGACGAAGTGCTGGCCAGCCTGAACGCCACCGAGATGGCGCGCAGGCGCTTTCGCGAGATCGCGCGCATCGCGGGCCTGATCTTTCAGAGCCACCCGGGCGAGCAGCGCAGCAGCCGCCAGCTGCAGGCCTCGTCGTCGCTGTACTACGACGTGTTTGCGCAGTACGACCCCGACAACCTGCTGCTGGCCCAGGCCCGCGCCGAGCTGCTGGCGAACGAGCTGGACATGGAGCGCCTGGCGCACACACTGCGCTGCATGCAGGCGCAGACCCTGTCCATCCACACGCTGGAACGCCCCACCCCGTTTGCCCTGCCGCTGATGGTGGAACGCTTTCGCGAACGCCTGAGCACCGAGACCCTGGCCGACCGTCTGGCGCGCATGGTGCAGGCGCTGGAGCAGGCGGCCGACGCGACCACGGGTAACCACCTGGCGCAGCACGCGGTGCAGTCCACAGATATGGCGTGGGACCTGCCCGATAGCTCCGGCGCCCGCACACAACGCGCGCGCCCTGCAGCGGGCGGGGACACCCCCCGCCGCACCCGCAGACGCCACGGATTCTGAGCACGATGACCACGCTCCCCCTTCACACCGCAGCCCTCGGCACGCCGGCAGTCCCTACGCCCCCCATCGGTGCGCACGCCATCAACCTGCCCTGCGGCACCGCACTGCAACTGCTGCCCCAGCGCGCGCTGTGGTGGCCCGCCGCGCGCATGGTGCTGGTGGCGGATGTGCATTTCGGCAAGGCGGCCACCTTCCGCCGCGCGGGCCAGCCGGTGCCGCATGGCACCACGGCGGACAACCTGGAGCGGCTGGACGCGGTGCTCGCTGCCACCGGCGCCGATCACCTGGTGTTTCTGGGTGACTTCCTGCACGCGCGCAGCGGCGCGGCCGATGCGCTGTGGCAGCAGGTGCTGCCCTGGCGCCAGCGCCATGCCCGTGTGGCGATGACCCTGGTGCGCGGCAACCATGACCTGCATGCGGGCGACCCGCCGGCCGCGCTGGCAATGGCGCTGGTCAATGAGCCCTGGTTGCCTTCGAACGATGCGCCCGTGCTGGCCTGCCACCACCCTCAGGCTGTGGCAGGCCACACGGTGCTCGCAGGTCATCTGCACCCCACGCTGCGGCTGCGCGGCCCGGCGCGCGATGCGCTGCGGGCGCCTTGCTTTGGCTGGGGCGACGGGCAGTTGATCCTGCCCGCCTTCGGGGCTTTCACCGGCACGGCGCCCGACACCCTGCCCGCGCACTGGACGCAGTTTGCCGTCCTGCCTGGCCGCGTGGTGGCGGTTCCCGGGGGGAGTTCATAGGGTCTGCCAGGGGTGGCGCGCGAGCGCCAACGGGGTCAAACTGCAGAAGGCCGCAGGGTGATTACCACCTATTTGGTGAAAAAAAGTGCCCTGGGCTTATGATAATTTTGCATTGTGAGATTCGATTGCAAAAACAGCGGGCTGTGACAGCCCCGAGCAAGGAGAATCAGAGAGCATCCGCGTTTGGCCCCGCTGCGACGCAGCCGGGGGCATCTACCTACTCTGTTTCGTGAGACAAGCCATGACGACCCAGCAACCTTCCATCATTTACACCCTGACCGACGAGGCACCCCGTCTGGCCACGGCTTCCTTCCTGCCCATCATCCGCACGTTTGCGGCGCCGGCAGGCATCAACGTGCTGGAGAGCGACATCTCGGTGGCGGCACGTATCCTGGGTGAGTTCCCCGACTACCTGACCGAAGAACAGCGCGTGCCCAACAACCTGGCCGAGCTGGGCAAGAAGACGCTGCAGCCCGATGCCAACATCATCAAGCTGCCCAACATCTCCGCGTCCGTCGCGCAGCTCAAGGCCGCCATCGCCGAGCTGCAGTCCAAGGGCTACGCGCTGCCTGACTACCCCGACCAGCCCAAGGACGACAAAGAGAAAGAAATCAAGGCCCGCTACAGCAAGTGCACCGGCTCGGCCGTGAACCCTGTGCTGCGCGAAGGCAACTCCGACCGCCGCGCCCCCAAGGCCGTGAAGGAATACGCCCGCAAGAACCCGCACAGCATGGCCGAGTGGAGCCAGGCATCGCGTTCTCACGTGTCGCACATGCACGCTGGCGACTTCTACCACGGCGAAAAGTCCATGACGCTGGACAAGGCGCGTGACGTGAAGATGGAGCTGATCACCAAGAGCGGCAAGGCCATCGTCTTGAAGCCCAAGGTCAGCCTGCTGGACCGCGAAGTGATCGACAGCATGTTCATGAGCAAGAAGGCGCTGCTGGAGTTCTACGAGAAGGAAATCGAAGACGCACGCAAGACCGGCGTGATGTTCTCGCTGCACGTGAAGGCCACGATGATGAAGGTGTCCCACCCCATCGTGTTCGGCCACTGCGTGCGCATCTTCTACAAGGACGCGTTCGCCAAACACGCCAAGACTTTTGAAGAGCTGGGCGTGAACGTGAACAACGGCATGGTGGACCTGTACACCAAGATCGAAACCCTGCCGCAAAGCCAGCGCGACGAGATCAAGCGCGACCTGCACGCTTGCCACGAGCACCGCCCCGAGCTGGCCATGGTCGACTCGGCCAAGGGCATCACCAACTTCCACTCGCCCAACGACATCATCGTGGACGCTTCCATGCCCGCGATGATCCGCAACGGCGGCAAGATGTGGGACGCCAACGGCCGCCTGAAGGACGTGAAGGCCGTGATGCCCGAATCGACCTTCGCCCGCATCTACCAGGAGATCATCAACTTCTGCAAGTGGCACGGCGCGTTCGACCCCCGCACCATGGGCACCGTGCCCAACGTGGGCCTGATGGCCCAGCAGGCCGAGGAATACGGCAGCCACGACAAGACCTTCGAGATCCCTGAAGACGGCGTGGCCAACATCACTGATCTCGCCACCGGCGAAGTGCTGCTGAGCCAGAACGTGGAGCAAGGCGACATCTGGCGCATGTGCCAGGTCAAGGACGCCGCGATCCGCGACTGGGTGAAGCTGGCCGTCAACCGCGCCCGCAACTCCGGCATGCCCGTGGTGTTCTGGCTCGACTCGTACCGTCCGCACGAGGCGCAGCTGATCACCAAGGTCAAGATGTACCTGCACGAGCACAACACCACCGGCCTGGACATCCAGATCATGAGCCAGGTGCGTGCGATGCGCTACACGCTGGAACGCGTGATACGCGGCCTCGATACCATCAGCGCCACCGGCAACATCCTGCGCGATTACCTCACCGACCTGTTCCCCATCATGGAACTGGGCACCTCGGCCAAGATGCTGTCCATCGTGCCGCTGATGGCTGGCGGCGGCATGTACGAAACCGGTGCGGGCGGCTCGGCTCCGAAGCACGTGCAGCAGCTGGTGGAAGAAAACCACCTGCGCTGGGATTCGCTGGGTGAGTTCCTGGCGCTGGCCGTGTCGCTGGAAGACCTGGGCCTCAAGAACAACAACCCCCGCGCCAAGCTGCTGGCCAAGACGCTGGATGCCGCCACGGGCAAGCTGCTGGACAACAACAAGAACCCTTCGCCCAAGACGGGCCAGCTGGACAACCGCGGCAGCCAGTTCTACCTGGCCATGTACTGGGCGCAAGAGCTGGCCACGCAGACCGAGGATGCCGAACTGGCCGCCAAGTTCGCGCCCCTGGCCAAGCAGCTGACGAGAACGAAAAGAAGATCGGTGGAAGAGCTGAACGCCGTGCAGGGCAAGCCCACCGACATCGGTGGCTACTACCTGCCCGACGTGGCCAAGCTGGACGCCGTGATGCGCCCCAGCGAGACGCTGAACAAGGCGCTGGCTTCGGTGGCCTGATCCTTCTCAGCCGCTCCAACGCAAAGGCCCCGCAGTGCGGGGCCTTTTTTATTTCGGGACCTGGGAGTTAGCGCGACCACCGAGGGCCGTGCGCCGCAGTCGATGCTCCGTCTGCCGCGCAGCCCCCAGAGCCACGTTCTCAGGGCCGGTCGCGGTCTGCCACGCGGCTGCTCAAGGGCTTGGGCACATAGGCCGGCACAAAGGCGCAGCCCTTGCCAAAACGCGCCTCGTTGGCCGGGCACTGCTGGGCAATGCCCTCGGGCGTGGGCTTGGCGCCCTCGTCCACCCAGCGCAGCAGCGCGGTCATCAGCGTGGGGTAGGTGGGGTCGCTCAGGTAGCTGTGGGTGTTGTGCTGGGTGAAGGTCTGCACCAGGCGCTCCGCGCTGCCGCCTTGCGCCATGGTGGCCTGAAAGGCCGCGTCCAGTTCGACAAAGGCCGTGGGGTCGTCCACGCCCTTGACGGTGAGCACCGGCACGGGGATGCGGCCGGTCAGGTCCGTGTCCTGCGCAAAGCGGGCCACGGCAGCAGGGTCGGCCCGGTAGCGCAGCACGGCGGCGTTCAGCGCGGCATCGTCGGGCGAGCCCCGGTACAACACGCCCCGGTTGCCAAACGGGCTGGCGCCGCCCGTGCGATGCTGCACCACGTCGCGGAAGTGGAAGGTGGCCCAGTTCATGTGGCCCTGGATGGAGCTGGCCGGGATGCGGATCACGTCCACGATGGTTTGGACCTTGCGCTGCTGCTCGGGCGTGCGCTCGGCCACCGGCTTGTTCAGCGCCAGGCATTCGTTCACGCGCGCGGCCAGGTCCGCCTGCGTCATCGCCGCATCGGCAGGCAGGCCGATGTTCAGCGGGTACTGCGCCTCGGTGGGCCGGGGGTGGTTGTTGCACAGGTACTGGTAGACCACGCGCAGGTCGGTGCGGAAGTCGTACGAGCGGGTGCCGCCCGCCAGCACGCCGCTGGTGAGCAACACGGCGTCATACGGGCGCTTGCCATCGGCCGTGGTCTGGAACATCTCGGCCCCCTTGGCCGCCACGCTGGCGCCCCAGGACTGGCCGTGCAGGATGGTGCGCTGCGGCTGGGCCACATGGCGCACGAAGATCTGGCGCAGCCGCTCGGTGTCCTCGGCGGCGGCACGCACCTCGACGCCGCCCTGGCGGAAGGTGCTGCCCGCCCACGCATACCCCGCGCGAACCATGATGGCCCAGCGCTCCAGGTCTTCCACCGACCGCTCCATCTTCGGCGCGCCCAGGGCCGGGCCGCCGTGGGCGTGCAGCACCAGGTGGCCGTTCCACTGCTGCGGCACCGCCACCAGGTAATACGCACCGGCCGAATCCTTGCCCGACAGGCAGCGGGCGATGGGCGCCAGGTCCTTGGGGCACGGGGTGGCCGTGGGCGCAGCCTCAGCAGCGGCACTCACCGGCGCCGAGGCTGGTGGTTGTACAGGCACCGGCGCGCAGGCCGAAAGCAGGCAGGTTACGCCGGCCAGCGCCAGGGCTGGCAGGGTGCGTGGTGTGACGTAGGGGGTGGGCATGGGTCGGGTCTCCGTTGTCTTTTTTGTCCGCGCCGGGCGCCGTGTCTAAAACTACAAGTTTGATAGCACCTCAGGCATGTTTCACTAGCGCTACGGGCCATTTTTGCCCACATCTGCGTGCCTGGCCCCACACGGCAGCACCCGGGGCACCTTGGCGCCCCGGGACAGGGCCCAGGGTCAGAACTTGCCCATGTAGTCGCGCTTGCCCAGCTCCACGCCGTTGTGGCGTGCGATGGCGTAGGTTGCGTTCACGTGGAAGAAGAACTGGGGCAGGCCGTAGTGCAGCAGGTAGTGTTCGCCCACAAACTGCTTCTCGCGCGGCGTGCCGGGCTGGATGGTGATCTGGCGCGTGGCGGCCTCGGCAAACGCGGCTTGCGGAAGGCTGTCGATGAACGCCAGCACGGTGCTGATGCGCTCGTTCAGGTCGGCAAAACCGGGGCGCTCGGCGTCGGGCAGCGAAGGCACCTCCACACCGGCCAGGCGCGCGGCCACGCCCTTGGCAAAGTCGCAGGCGATCAGCACCTGGCGGGCCATGGGAAACATGTCGGGGAACAAGCGGGCCTGCAGCAATGCGTCCGGCTCGATCTTGCGGGCCGTGGCATGGGCCTCGGTCTTGGCCAGGATGTCCTGGAGCGAGCCCAGCATCTGGCGAAAGACGGGGATGCTAGCGTTGTACATGGGGTTCGTCATGGGCGGTGTCCTGGAAGTGCGTTGAAAACAAAGGGCGCTGTTGCGAACCCTGCCAAACAGGGCCCCGGCGCCACCGACCGCGATTGCAACACAGGCCCGCGCGGCGTGCTGGGCGCCGTACAGAGCCCCCGCCCCGTGGACCCTTCAGGCCGCTGCAGGCACGGGCCGTGCCGCCCGCGCTGCCACGCCCACCCCCACGAGCGCCGCCGACACCACGCTCAGGCCCAGCGTCACGGCCGAGCCGTAGAAGATGCCCGCCGTCATGCCGTGGTCCAGCATGGCGCCAAACACCGGCGCCGCCAGGCAAAAGCCCAGGTCCAGCCCCGAATACACCGTGCCGTACACGCGGCCCGTGGCGCCGGGGGGCGCGGCGCGCTTGATCAGCATGTCGCGCGAGGGGCCGGCCAGGCCTGTGCCCAGCCCTGCCACCGAGGCCACCACCAGCGCTGCCATGCCGGGCAGCAGCCCCGAGGCCACCACCACCAGCAGCGCGGCCGAGCCCAGCAGGCACACGGAGATGATCTTCTCCAGCCGCTGCACACGCCCCACAAGAAAGCCGCCCACCAGCATGCCCGCCGCGCCACACAGCATGTAGCCCGTGACCACCATGGCCGTCACGCTCAACGGAAGGCCATACATGGACTGCAGCGCCGGGCTGGCAAAGCTCTGGATGGCGCTGAGTGCGCAGGTGCTCCAGAAGAAGAACGAGAAACACAGCCACACCGAAGGCAGCCTGAGGAAGGCCATGGGGTGCTCGGGCTTCGCCGCCGCCGCGCCGCCCTTGGCTTGGTGGGCCCAGGCACCCTGGCGGTCGTCAATGGCATCGCGGTTCCACACCATGATGGCCAGCACCGTGAGGGCCAGCAGCGCGCCGCACAGGCAGGCCGTGCGCCACGAGCCCGTGGCTGTGGCAATGCCCGCCATGAACACCGGCGCCGTCGCCCAGCCCAGGTTGCCGCTGATACCGTGCACCGAGAAGCCATGCCCCAGGCGCTGGGGCGACACGCGCTTGTTCAAAATGGTGAAGTCCACCGGGTGGAACGGCGCATTGCCCAGCCCGGCCAAAGCCGCCGCGAGCAGCAGGCCCGTGTAGCCCTGCGCCGTGCCCGCCGCCAGCCCCGCTGCGGCAAAGCTCGACAGCGCAAAAAACATCACCGGCCGCGCGCCTACACGGTCCACCAGGAAACCCGACAGCGCCTGGCCCACGCCCGAGATCACGAAGAACACCGACACCAGCAGGCCCAGCTCGGAATAGCTGAAGCCGAACTCCCCGATCAGCCACGGAAACAGCGGCGGCAGCAGCATGTGAAAGAAGTGCGAGCTGCCGTGGGCCAGACCGATCAGGCCGATGGTGCGGGCGTCCTGCCGCAGGGGGACGGGGTTGGCAGTGGTGGCGGTAGCGGTAGCGCCGGAGGTGGAAGCAGTCATGGGTTGGATCTTAGGCAGCATGCCCTCGGCAGGTTTACGATAGACGGCCAATTTCTATCGCAAACATGCCAAACCCACCCACCAGGTACCCCACCCCTACCGAACCGGTGGTGGAACACCTCGCCGCCGAGGTCGTGCCTCGCGCCCAGGCCGGCAAGCCGCGCGGGATGTCGTACGTGGACTCGCTCACGCCCGAGCTGTTTGTGCCCACCGCCGCCCGCCCGGTGCGCGCCAAGCTGCGCTGGCTGGCCGCCGACACGCAGGTGATGCCCCACAGCCACCCCTGGGCGCAGGTGGCGATCTCCACCACGGGCGTGATCCGGCTCACGGTGAACCACGGCACCTACATCGTGCCGCCCTCGCGCGCGCTGTGGATTCCGCCCGGTGTGGAACATGCCGTGACCATGGTGGAAGACGCCGACCTGCGCACGCTGTATTTTCACCAGCCCCGGGGGCGCTGCGGCCCCGGCGTGCCGCGCGACCAGGAAGACGCATGGCGCCAGTGCCGCGTGCTGGAGGTGTCCGACCTGCTGCGCGCCCTGGTGCGCGAGATGCCCACCACGCCCGACGGCGGCGCCGCGATCAGCCCCGCCGACCTGCGACGCGAGCAGCACCTGAGCGCCCTGGTGCGCGACGAACTGGCCCGTGCCGCCGCCGTGAAGCTGGGCGTGGACCTGCCGCAGGACAAGCGCCTGCGCCACCTGTGCGAGGCCGTGCTGGCCGACCCCACGCGCCACGACACCCTGGCCGACTGGGCGCAGGACACGGGCGCCAGCCCCCGCACCGTGGCACGCCTGTTCCGCTCCGAACTGGGCAGCACCTTCACCCAATGGCGCCAGCAGGTGATCCTGGCCAAGGCCGTGTCGCTGGCCGCCGGCCGCATGCCCATGGGCCAGATCGCCGCCGAGCTGGGCTACAGCGCGAGCGCCTTCAGCGCCATGGTGCGCAAGTCGGTGGGGCAGCCGCCGGGGCGGTTTCTGGGGCAGCAGGACTTCAATGGATCTGCGAGTGGCAGGCCTGTTGCTTAACGAAGCCAGTGACCTGTACGGTCTTGCGGACTACCCCCGTAGGGACAACCAGGCAACGCCTTCGTACCCTACAAGCCCCTCTCAGGCAAGCCGTCAAACGACATCTCCAAAGCGTATCCGCCCTCCCCCTGAGGCACGCTGACGGTACCCATATCCAGCATCTTGAACGGCTGGAAACACCCGCCATCAGGTTGAAAATAGGGTTCCTTTTTCACGCTCCAGTTTTTCACCCACTCACGAGGACCTGGGCCCACCTTCTGACCCACTTCTGCGAGGACAAGAAAATCCTCGCCGTTCCACATTCCGATATTTGCGTTGCGCCCACGCCCCGCGTACCAGCGGCCAACAATCAATGCTTCTTTCGGAATTTGTAGGTGCGTTGTCATTCGATCACTTGTTGCGGTCAACAGATCGGAGCAGCTCAACAAGGTTGCAGCTTGGCAATTTGGGCCAAGAACTGATCTCCAGTGATCCAGTTTTTGGGGTCCTTTTTACCCTTGCCTCCATCTGCCAAGTCGTATTTGAACGTTTTCGCCTCCAACTGCTGAAGCGTCATGGTGGGAAGTACCGTGCGCCAATTCTGCAGACTGACGACCATGGCCGCTCCTTCGCTTCGAGCGCGCTTGAGCAAAGGACTGAATTTGATCAGTTCGCGATAGTTCTTGCCTCCCACAACAAGCTCCTCATTGCGGTTGCGTTTGCTACGCGTAGCTTCATCCAAGGACACCAAGTGTTCGCGCAGAGTCGGCCACTGATCGGCGAATTCATGCTCATCAAGGACTACCGGTAAATTTTCAAACGAGATCCATTCCCACCCTTGATCAGCTGATCGCCAATTTTTGGGCTTACTCAGCTTAGGCGCCAGATAGATCACTCGTGCTCGCTTACAGCTGTCAAGATGCTCTCTCAGTTCAGTCTCGCTTCTGACCTGACATGCCGTCTTCAACAATTCGAGCACAAACCCGTACTTGCCAGGCTCTTGCGAAGCGTCTTTGATAGCGAGTAACTCATCCAACAGAAATGCAGCAGATCCCGTGCTCTCGATCGCTGCCTGCAACTCTTGGTAAATCTGGGCTTGGTCTTCGCTGAAAGTCGTATCCGTGGTTTTCAGCTCCACCATAAGCAATTCGGGTGCATCGAGGTTGAGCATCAGCCAGTCAATGTTGGTGGACTGGTTGTTGCCCTGCTCTGCCAGTCGGCTCTTACGGATTGGAAACTCCGGACTCAGCATCACAAGATCCGCCCCCAGCCGGGCTTTCAAAGCCTTCTCCAGGAAAAAGCCAATGATGGGTCCGATGGAGCGCTCGACCTGCACCTTGGGAATCATGGTGCCTTGCATAAGGTGCTGCATCAGGGCCGCGAAAAACGGAACTTCGCTTGAAGATTCGAAATGCGCAGGGGATTGGGTCAACATGGCTTTTTCTCCTTGGGTACTGCCTGTGGGTTGAGGTATTGAGTAACTTTGCGAAAATTTTTTCCAGATCTCCACCATCGCCAACGTGTCCAGCGCGCAATACGCCAAGAGTTCATCGCGAATCAGCGCCTTGCGCTGTGGTGATGTGGCCGGTGCGATGGCTTCAAGGTACGCAGCCATTGCCATGCCTCCGTCCTGCACACCCGTCAGCGCGTCATATCCCAGGTGGGGCGCTATGGCGGGCAACACTTTCTTGATGCTCCAGCTCCCGTGCTGGCGCGGGTCGTAATACCGAGCCCGTGCAATTGGCAGCAAGTCCACCAACCTGCCGCGAATCGCCTCCAGTTCAGGCGCCAAGGCGGGAAAGCACTGAGCGAGTTCCTTCAGACGGTTCCCTTCAAATCCTGCGTGATAGACGAAAACGGGAAGCGGCAGCGCACAGGCGCGGACCAATTGCGCAGCAAACGCTTCCGATGGCTCGTCGCCGGAGATATCGACAAAGGCCTCATGGCTCAGTTGTCCCTGCGCATCCATCTGGTGCAGGCTGAACTGAAAAGGCAACATCTGGAATGGCCGCGTACCTGCCCACCGGGGCACCCCAAACTGAATGGTTTCGAAATCCAGGAAGTACGCAGGCAAGGGATACGGGAGAAGATCCTGCCTGGCGCCTTCAGCATCAAAGTACGCCCGTCCCGAAACGGTGGCATCCCGCACACGGCGTTGCACAGGGGTGAGCAGCGCTTCGGGTATCTCCCGCATGTCTTGTGCACCGGTTTGACCGAGAAAATCCTTGAGCGCTTTGGACGAAGTGCGCGGCAGCCACGCAACAGGAAACTCCGCCGGGTGCTGATTCTTTTGGCAGTGCTTCTGAAACCCGCATGGGAAAGGGGTTTCGCACTGTGCCCCCATCTGCACATCGGGCGGCACTGCCTGAGCGGCCACTCGTTGCGCACGGCCAATCCACTCCGCGACCTCCATGCTGCGTGCGTAGGCGCCTTCCGTGACATCTTTCTCGATGAGCAAACCCCTGTAGTCGCCACCACCCGGGTAAATCCACGCAGCGTCGATATGTGCAATGCAAACGCTGCGCACCTCAACACCAGCCGCCCGGGCGATGTAGCTTTGAATGGCGGCGTCGTCTTCCTGGTAGGTTTTGACAGCGGTCGACGACTTCACTTCCACCATCTTCCAGGCAGGTGTTGCTCCATCCATGACTGGCAGCATCACATCGGCGAATGCGAGTCCCCCCGCCGCAGACATACCGGCTTCAAACAGCGGCTTGCGCATCAGCAAAAGCTCACGGGTCTGTTCCACCGCAGCAGCCACGCCCGCTGCCTGCAAATTGATCGTCGCGCCGTCACCCGCCGGGTCATAGATTTGCTGCGCCAGGGCCCCTACTGCATGGCCCGTCTGAAAAACAGCTTGCGTAGCGGCTGAGTCTTGCCGCGCCTCGGGTTGGTGGACTTCCAGCCAGAGGCGCTTGGAGCATTGCCTGAAAGCAATCAGCTTGGATTTCGACAGCGCACGCATGGTGTTCTTCGGTTGAAAAGTTGTTGGGCATCACGAGGGACGGCATGCTATCGGCTGAACGCGGCAACAGACCGCTAATCAACGGGGGGCGGTTCCCGCGCGCGTTGCGAACCCGACGCCCATTGCGTCAGCGCTTACTCTAAGCCGTGGACAAGCGCCTGATGCCAGGCCAACGGCTGAACGATGCGCACATGCGGAAGCCAATAGCGCACCACGGGCAATAACTGATTCAGGTGGCTAACGTGAGCCGTGACGAGTAATGACCCATCCGCATCCTGCCTGTGCTGCTGCTCCGGCAGGATGGCGCGTCGCACAAAGAAATGCGCTACCTCGGCATCAACGCGCAGCAGTACCTCCGTGGTGTCAGACGTGAACCACACATCGTCCTTGCGATTGATGTAATCGTGGTGCTGCGGGTCGGGGATGAAATGACGGGCTTCTTCCGGTTGCAGTGAATGAATCAGCGCCACGCTGAAACTCTTGAGCTGCCGCCCTTCCACAGCAGCCAAGTACCACACACCATTGTTGTGAATCAGTCGATAGGGCTGGACGTGACGAGGTTTGGCCTTGTAGGTAAAACGGCATTCGTGCTGCTGATCAATGGCCCTTTGCAACTGGGAAAACTGCGGGCCCTGCCCGTTCAGGTCTTCGCTGGGCATGGGCTGCACCCGCAAAGAATGCCCAGCTGGCGGCGACGTTTCCAGTTGCTCCAGGAGATAGCGCAGGCTGTTGTCCGGGAACAGATGCTCTGTGCCCACCAACCGGGCATAGGTGCTCAGATGGCGCACGGGCATCGTGGCGCGGGCCGCACGGGTCAGTTGCCACCGTCCTTCGGCCGTGCGCTCGGCGATACCGTACAGGCGTTCGCCCAGGTCACGTTCAATGGTTCGCACATTTACCTGAAAATCCCGCGCCAGCCAATGCTTTTCGACAACCTCACCCTGATGCAGCTGCGCCAGGATGTGTGACAAACGTTGCGCCAGCTTTTCTCCTTTGGCATGGGTAGGACGGGCGACGCGGGTGTTCATGCAAAGTGGCGTGTGGGTGGGGTGTGAGGCAATGTAGGCAAAGGCTGCGACAGGTTGTGTCGCTTCACCCTGCGGATCGTCTGCAAGGAAATGAAATTCCCAGCACATTCTGCCGCGCGACGGAGGCGCTGCCGACGCCAAACTAAAGCGCCCGATGTTTCCGCAACAGGGGTCCGGCACCACGCACGAAGCGGATACCATGCACCTGGCATGAAACCCCTGCGCCCCCTCCTTCTGGCCCTGCTGTGCACGGCGCCGCTTCTGGCACACGCCGCGCCGCTGGACGTCACACCCGACACGCTGATGGAACGCGCCAACCTGCTGCGCGACGCCCGTGAGCGCCCTTGGGACCCGAACACGGGGCGGCTGGGAAACTTGCGGCATGTGCACATCATCGCCAACGACTGCACGGTGCGCGTGGTGTCGGGTGCGGAGAACCGGCTGTTCCTCGGGCGGGGGGCAGCGTTCCAGGTGGACGACACCACCTACGGCGCGGACCGCCTGGGCGGCAACCGGCCCAGGCTGTACGACGTGAAGATCAGCGCTGCACAAGGCGCGTCAGCCGTCCCGCGCGTGGGCGCTGACAACGCCTCCGTGTGCTTTACGCTGCAGCTGGCCACCGCCCACGAACTGCTGCTGCGCGGGGACAACCTGAAAATGCTGTTCGACCGGGTGGACCTGCCGGCGTTGCGAATCAGCCTGAACCCCAGCCATGGTGTGAAGCTGTGGTTCCATGGGGTGCGGCTGGGCCTGCTGAGCGTGAGCTCGAACGCATCGGTCGTGGCGGGCGGCACGGGCCAGGTCCAGTGGCTGCAACTGGCCAGCGCGCAAAGCAGCACAGCGCTGCTGTTCCACGACATGGATGCGCGCCACGCGCGCGTGTCAACCACTACCACCCGGGCACGGTTCTCCATTCGCATTGGCGCAGACACAGATGCCGGCTACTACCAGCCGGCAAGCGCGCCGGGCCAGATCGCACTGGAGTACCCGATCTGGATCGATGGCCCCGTCAGCGCGCTGAAAGTGCCTGCGGGCCGCGTGAACCCCATGCCCCTGACCAGCGCCCTGCGCGATGAAACCCGCGCCCTGCAACTGGACGTGATGGGCCCAGCGGGCCCCCGGCCGGCGCTGCCAGCGCCGGACCCTGGCTCTCCACCGCCCCCGGGCGCGCAGGCTGCAAGCGGTGAGCCCGTCTCACCGCGCCAGCGGGTCAGCGATGTGCTGCAACCGCTGCTGCCCAGCGGCGTGACCCTGGGCAAGATCGACCTGTGGAAGGACGGCGCTGCGCTGGAAGGCCGCGCCCCCGATGACGCGACCGTGCGCCAGTGGGTGCAGGCGCTGCAGCGCTCGGGTGAAGTCCGCAACCCGCAGGTGGCCTGGGTCCGCCGCGAGGCCGATCAGGTGGCCTACCGCGTGCTCGTCACCTTTCTGTGCGCGGCGCCGGGGGACCGCAGCGTATGCCTTGCAGCGCCGGGCAGCGCCTACACAGCACAGCAGGTGGAAGACGCACTGCGCCCGGTGCTGGGCAACGACGTGACGCTGACGCGGCTGGCCCTGCATGACGGCAAGCTGGTCGAGCTGGAGGGGCGTGGCAGCGAGGCAGAGGCCCGCGCGGCGCTGGAGCGCGTGCGCCAGCAAGTGCCGTGGCTGGAAGCGTCGAGCTCCGGCATCGGCCAGGGCACGTTCTCTGCCCGGCTGCGCATGGTCTGTGCCGCGCCGCCACGCGCAACCCCCGGCATCTGCGCCGCCCCTGACCAGCGCCGCTGAGCTACGGATTAAAGCTCCAGTGCTCCAATCGCCCCTGAGCGCTAGAACAATATGCCTGAGCAGCTATCAAATAGTGAGCATGCAGATATCCTGATGACTGCAGCGCGCCGCGTCTGCCGCTAAGGTAAGGGCTTGTTCGCCCTACGATGCCGAGCCCCATGACCACTCCACAGCCCCCACGCACCTTCCACAGCTACGAACCCCGCCTGGGCCATGGCCTGCCGCACGACCCGTTCAACGCCATCGTCGGGCCACGCCCCATCGGCTGGATCTCGACCCAGAGCGCCACAGGCGCGACCAACCTGGCGCCCTACAGCTTTTTCAACGCCTTCAACTACGTGCCACCCATCGTGGGATTTGCCAGCATTGGCTACAAGGACACGGTACGCAACGTAGAGGCCACGGGCGAATTCGTGTGGAACCTGGCCACGCGCGACCTGGCCGAAGTGATGAACCAGAGCTGCGCCGCCGTACCGCCCGATGTGAGCGAGTTCGCCCTGACGGGCCTCACCCCCCTGCCCTCCACCCGCGTAAGCCCGCCGCGCGTGGCCGAAAGCCCGGTCACCTTTGAATGCCGCAGCACGCAGATCCTGCAGCTGCACGGCGTGGACGGTGCCCAGGTGGACACCTGGCTGGTGCTGGGCGAAGTGGTGGCCGTGCACATCGATCAGGCGCTGCTGAAGGACGGCGTGTACGACACCGCGAACGCGGGGCACATCCTGCGCGGCGGCGGGCCGGCGGACTATTTCACTGTGGGGCCGGAGCAGCTGTTCAGGATGTATCGGCCGCGCTAGGAACCTGCTGCTCTCGCAGCAGTCGCAGCGGCGCACACAGTCCGGCGGCTGGTTGACGAGCCCATTGTTCGGTCCAGGCCCACACTTGCTGCACGCCGTCCACCCGTGCGGCGGCACGCTGCAGACCGTGGTCAGCACCCTCGATGCGTTGTGCACAGTAGGGCGCGGTGCGCAAGGCCGCCAATTCCGCAAAACGCGTGTAGGCAACGGCGGGCACCAGCGCATCGTCGGCGCCCCACACCTGCAACAGGGGCCAGGGGCCTCGCAGCAGTGGCAAGGTCAACGGCCAGTTCCACAAGTCGCGCCAGTAGCCGAGGCTGCGCCCCTGCACCACCACGGTGTCGGGTGGCGCGCCCGCCACGATCCGCGACAGCGCGGTCCAGTCGGCCTCCGCGCCCAGGCGGTGTGCCTGCAGCGCGCCGGACTCTTGCGGGTCCAGGCCGCTGGCGCCGATGAGCACCAGGCCCGCCAGGTGCGGCACTTCAGCGGCGAGCTCCGGCAACAGCTCTGCCCCCTCCGAGATGCCCACGAGCAGCTGCGGCACCACGGGTTGCCCCTGGCGCAAGGCCGCGTCGGCGCGCAAGGCCACACGCGCGTGTGCAAGCCAGGTGGAATGCCTGTCCCGCCACACAAAAAGGTGCGGGCAATCGGCGGGGGCTGTACGCGCCTGAGGGTCCACCCCAGGCTTGTGCAGCACCAGCACCTGGGCGTGCAGCAGGCCCGCAAAGTAGCGGTCCGCGATCGGCCCCATGCCTGCGCAGCCCGAGCCGGGGACGACGATCACGCGGTAGCGCAGCGGCGCCGCACGTTCCTCGCGCTGCAGGGCCTGGAGCACGGAGTCGCCGACTCCGGGCAGGCTCCGCAGCGCAAACCCTGCGCCCTCCACAGGCGCTGGCTCGTTCGCGCCCAGTGGTGACGCTGATGCAGCATCGGTCGCGCCATTCGCAACCGGGCGCGCAACCACACAACCGCCCAGCACCAAGGCCACAGCGGCGGACGCAAAAAAGGCCAGCACAGAGCTGGCCTTGGGACGCCACACGGCAGCAGCTGGAGCTGTCGCCGGGGAGCGGTGCGTTGTCTGCAATGGCCTACCTCGCACGGTGGGTGGCATGCACGGCGGCTTACTTGAGGATCAGCACCTGCTCAGGCTGCTGCGGTTGCGGCACAGGCATGGGCTGGCCGCCCTGCTGGTACACCACAGGTGGGCGCACGCCGCGCGCCAGGTTGGCATCGGTGTAGCCCAGTTGCACCGCGAGCTGCTGGTACACGTCCTGCGCCAGCGACAGCGAGGTTTCACGCATCACCTTCGCCCGGTTGGGGGGCGCGATGTCGCCACGGATCGACAGGATCTTGGTGTCGTTGCCTTCGCCCTGGGCGGAGAACGCGGCCTTGATCTCGTAGGTCTTGGTGTTGATGAGCGAGAAGTCCGCCAGAAGTTGCAGGCCGTACTGGCGCGTGGCGCTGGTGGTGCCCTGCAGGGGCGAGAGCGCGTCGGTGAACTCGATGCTGGACACCACGCCAAACAGCACGTAGTCGGCGCCGTTGAACTCACCCTTCTTGATGCGGGTGATCACGTCGTTGACCTGGGGCTGCGCCTGGGGCGTGGCCATCTTGCCGCCTTGCACCTGGTTGAGCACCTGCTCGGCCTTGCTGGGCTGGGGCTTGCCTGCGTCAAAGCCCTTGCCCTGCACCAGGCGGAAATACGTGCCCTGCAGGATGGCGCCTTTGATGTCGTTGGTGTAGCCACCCAGCTCGCGCTGTTCGATGTAGCTGTAGCGGCCCGCCACATAGGTGCCGCTGGCCTGCTCGGAGGCCTGCATGGACTGCTGGCCGGAGTACGAGCCCCCGCCGCCGTACATGCCGTGGCTGTGGCTGCCCCCTTGGCTGCCCTGCGCGCTCATCTGGCTGCTGCGCTGGTAGGTGCCGGCCATGAAGTATTCGGACACGCGCTGGGCGTAGGCCAGGTCGGTCACGGCGATCTTGGGCGCGGCGCCGGGCTGCTGCGCCTGGGCGCCGGTGCCCCAGGCCAGCGTGGTGGCCGCGATCACGGCCAGGGCCGTGTGGAGGGTGATTCTGCGTTGCATGGTGTGCTCCTTGGGGCAGATCAGCGCTTGCTGGTCTTTCTGATTTCTTTCTCGTCCTGCCATTCGATCGTGCCTTCCTGCACATCAAACAGCTTCAGCGTGAACTTGTAGTACACGTCCTTGGTCGTGTTGTTCTGCTTGACGATGCTGGTCAGCTCGCCTTCCATGCTGTACTTGGCGGCGGTCATCTGGCCGACCTTGGCGGTGGTGCCCTGCTTGTACAGGCCGCTCTGGTTCTGGCGCTGCAGCTCGTCCACACCGGCCTGCATCTCGTTGATGGAGCGCACAAAGCGCACCTTGCCCGACTTGACCAGCGCGGTCTGGATCGAGTTCATCACGTTGGTGGTGTCGATGTACTCGCTGGTCTTGTTCTTGACGGTGGAAATGGTCACCGTGGGGCGGCCCTGGAAGATGCCGGTTTCGAGCAGGCCGCCAGTCATCTTCTCGGCAATCATCTGCAGGTCGGTGGAGCCGAATTCGTTGGTCACCAGCTCGACGGCCTTAGCATCACCGTAATTGACCTGGCGGTCAAAACGCACGGTGGGCGACGACAGGTTCTGGCAGGCCGACAGGGCCAGGGTGCTGGCCGCAAAGGCCAGGATCAGCGCGCTGCGCTGGATGCGGTTCTTGGTTGTCATGGTTTTACTCCTCACTCAAACAGGGATTGGCGCGGCGCGATCAGCGCGGCTCCACATTCATTTCCAGGCGCAGGTCCACGGCGGCGCTGGTGGGCGCCACGCTCTTGACGGTCTGCTGGCCCAGGCCCAGCACGGTCATCTGCTTCCAGGACTCGCCGTCGCCCACCTGGTTGCCCACGTTGTCCAGCCACTTGAAGCGGTAGAACACGGTGCGGTCGGTGCGGCCCATGTTGGACATGTCGGCCTGCACCACCAGGATGTCGTTCTTGCGCACGATGCGCATCTCGCGCACGGCGATGCTGTTGGCCTCGCCACGCAGAGCCACCTTGGCGGCCACGGCCAGCGGTGTGGCGGGGTCATGCAGCTGGGCGCTGGCGTTGGTGGCCAGGGCGATCAGGCCCGCGCACAGCACGGTGGGGATCGCGGCGGGGACAAAACGGTTTCTCATGCCGAAGGCTCCTTGAATGGGGTCAGAAACAGGGGTCAGTTCTTGGCGGCCGCAGCGGGCTGGGCGGCCGTGGGCTTGACGGTGGACGACGGGACGGTGCGGGCGCGGTTGTTGTTGGTGGTGCGCACCGGAGCGGCGGGCGCCGCAGCAGCGGCTGCAGGGGCCGGCTGGGGTGCCGCCGCCACCGTGGGCAGCTGGCCCAGCATGGCCACGTCGCCGATCAGCACGCTGTTGTCATACATGCGCAGGGGCACCAGGGCGTACTGGCCGTCGATCTTGATCGGCTGGGGCAACTGGCGGCCGTTGATGGAGACGGTGTGTTCGCCAGGGGGCAGGTAGCCACGGGCCACATACACGCGGCCGGGCAGCATGCGCCACATGCGGTCGTCGGCCTGCTCGGTGGCCACCGAGGCTGCGGCGCCAATCAGGCCGCCGATGAGGCCGCCACGCTTTTGCAGTTCGTTCTGCAGCACGCCCTTGGCCACAGCGCGGGTGAAGCCACGCAGCACCATGCCGGGCATCTCGTCCTTGAGCGCACGGCGGGCCATCACGTTCACGTCCACCACTTTTTCGAGCTTGAGGTCGGTGCCGGCGGCCGACACCACCGTCAGGGGCGCGTCCTTGGAGGGCTCGATCACGGGGTACGAAATGCTGGCGGTGACAAGGCCCCGGCCGGTGGGCACGGGGAGGGTGAAGGCCTTGGGCTTGCGTGCAGGCGCGTCACCGGCTTCGACGATAAAGAGCACGTCGGTCATGCGCTGGCGGCGCTTCCAGGTGAAGCCGGTGCGGTTGTCCAGGCCGCGCAGGCCTTCTTCGAGCACGGGGGTGTCGGGCTTGAGCTCGATGGCCTTGCGGTAGCCTGGCGCGGCCAGGCCGGGCTCGTTGAGCATTTCGTAGAGAAAGCCGGCCAGGTAGTGGCTCAGCGCGTTGGAGTAGCCGTTCTTGAGCGCCAGCACCTCGGGGTCGTTGAGCGTCTCGACGGGGTAGCCATTCAGCTCCTTGCCGCCCGAAGATGCCCCTTTGGACTTGGCTTCTTCTTCGGCCGCCAGGGTTTCCTTGGCGCGGAACTCGGCAATGATGGCTTCGCGCTCGTGCGTGCGCTTGATGTCCACACGGGCGTTCTCAAAATCGCCCACGGCCATGCGGTTGAGCGCCAGACGCGTGGTCAGCCACACCTTTTCGTAATCCTGGCCTTCATAGACCTTCAGGCGCTCGCTCACCAGGGCCGCGCCCACGGTGCCCATCAGCTTGGAGGGGTTGGTCTTGGCGGTCTCTTCCCACTCCTTGACGCGGTTGTCGGCCAGCAGGAAGGCGTTCGTGCTGTCGGGGTAGCGGCGGTCCATGCGCAGCAGCTCGCCGCGCTCCATGTTAAAGAGCAGCGCCGTTTTTTCTTCTTCGGTCTTGGCCGTGCTCTCCAGGCTGGCCAGCGCGGCGGGGATGCCGCCACTGCGCCCCGCGGTTTGCATGTCGGTGGCCAGCTTGTCATGGCTCTGCATGGTGGCGCAGCCGGTGAGGGCCGCGCTCAGTGCCAGGGCCCATAGCAGGCGCGGACGGAAACGGGGTGGGTGGGCGGTCATGGATGCTCCTTGCAGATCGGTCGGTTGCTCACCAGAAACACCCCGCGCTTACCACGCGCAGCCGTGCAACAGCCCCGCCAGAGGGAGGGTGCTGTGAATACGGCGTGCGTGGTGGAAGTCCGGTCAAGGCGGGTGCTGGCAGCCCGTGCGCCCCCTCCCGGCGCGGATACGTGCTGTGTGCGGCCCCCTCTGGCTGTGAGTTTCTTGGTTGTTGTGTATGGGGTTGTAGCCAGCCGCGCAATGTAGCAAAAGCTTGTATCTTTTCTGTAACCGTGTGGGGCCCGTGACACAGACGGACACAGGGACCGGCACAGTGGGACCATGGTGTGCATGTCATTCCTCCTGCTGCTGGCGCGGCATGCGGTACAGCCACACCACCCGCCCGCCGGGCGCGCGCAGCTGGGCGCTGGGCAGCCAGCCAGGCACCGCGAACTCCAGGCTCACCAGCCACGCGCCGGTCGCCAGCTCGGCCTGGGCCTTGGCGGCCGCGCGGGCCATGCTCTCGGGCCGCTGGAACAGGTACACCATCTGGTAGGCGCTCCAGTCGGCCTTCCACATGTCGGCACGCTGCACCCGCGCCCAGGGGCAGCGCAGGGCGCACAGCAGGCGCAGCGGCCAGCTCCACTCCAGCCCGTCGAGCTGGGCGGCAGGGTAGGCATGGCGCAAGGCCTTGAGGCCATCGCCCAGGCCACAGCCTGCGTCGAGCACCCGCGCACCCAAAGGCAGCGGCGCCTGCACGGCCAGAGACTGCAGCGCGTGGCGCGGCGTGGGGAACAGGGGCGCATCGCGCCACGCATTGAGCGGGTAGACCAGCAGCAACAGCGACAGCGGCACCAACCACGCCCAGGTGGGCAGGCTGGCCGCCCCGAGCAGCGCCAGCGACAACGGGAACCCGGCGGCAATCAGCCCGCGCCGCCACCAGCTGTCGCCCAGCACACTGGCAGCCGTGCCCAGCAGGCAGGCCACCAGCAAGGCGGCCACCGGTGGAACGGCGCGCTGCAGCGCCACAAAGATCAGCCACGCGCACGCCCACGCCGCCAGTGCGGGCAGGGGCCAGGGCATGCGCAGGGCGAGCATGGTTCTCCGTTCTCAGCGGCCAAAAATGCCGCGCAGCAGATTGACGGGGTTGACCACATTGCCCGAGTCCGTGCCGCCGTCGCCCGCAGGCGGCTGGCCTGCGGGTGCACCGCCCATGCCGCTGGAGTAAGCGCCTGTGCCGCCCGACGGTGCGCCGGGTGCCGCGCCCATGCCACCACGGCGCCCCTGCATCTCTTCACCCAGCATCGCCATGGTGTGCGACTTCACGCGCACGCGCACCGACCATTCAGGCTCCCACGCAGCCTTGGGGTCGGCCGGGCGGGGTGGGTACACGATGTGGCTCTCGCCACCGTAGGCCATCATGCGCAACATGGGCGTGGCATCGCGCCCGCCACCCGCAAAGATGCCCTGCGGGATGGCGCATTGGGTAGTCTCGGGCTGTAGCAGCACGCGCTCCTTGAGCCAGCGGTCGATGGTGGCGGGCGAGAGGTAGTCGAACAGGCCCATGCCGGTGTCCGGCGTCTCGGCGCTGGACCACATGATGAGGTCGTCCCCGCTTTGCGACATGGCGTGCAGGTAGTAGGCGCGCGCATTGCGCACCGGCTGCCAGCTGGTGCCCATGCTGTCCTGCGGCTTGCCGGTGGTGCGCAGGTCGATGGCGGGCATCAGGTCCTGCGCCGCGCCCAGCGTGAACTTCATCGAGGCAGGCACGCCGTCGCCCCGCACCTGGTGCTCGCCCACCACCGAGCTGTCCCGCGACAGGCTGACCTGGTTGCGTTCGTTGGGGTACAGCGCATAGGCCGGGCCCACGCGCGGGCCCCGGTCGGGCACAGCACGGCCTGCAAAGGCCTGGGCGTAGTCGGAGGGCTTGGCACGCGCCAGATCGATGACGCGGGGCTGGCCCGCACGCACCGCGCTACCGCAGCCCCAGTACAGCAGGATGCGGCCCTTGGGCTGCTGTTGCTGGTACTCACGGGGCACTTCGCCCGGCTCGGTCTGGGTGGGCTGGGCGCGCGGGGGGATCAGCGGCAGGGACTCGCCCATGCGCATGCCGGGCGGGATGGACTGGCTGGCTTCTACGCCGGGGCGCAGGCTGTTGTGCAAGGCGATGTCGATGACCCGCGGCGGCATGATGGACATGGCGCGTGCGTTGCCGTATGACATGTTGCTGCCGCTCCCCATGCCCGGCGCTGCGCCGCCGCCCATGCCCCCCATGAGGCCGCCGAGCATGCCGCCGCCACCGGGCAGGCTGTCCATCTCGGGCATGCCGGCCATGGTGCCGGTGGACAGGTCCATCCACAGCTGCACCTTGGGGGCCTTGGTGTTTTGGGCCTGGGCACCCAGGCTGGCAATGCACAGGCCGGCGGCCAGGCAGGCGGGGGTCAGATAGCGCAAAGGGGTTGTCATCGGGTCTGCTCCAGGAGATACGTGGATCACCCGGCAAACCATCGTGGGCCGCAAAGCGGCTTTATCGCCGCCCTGTGAAGAGGCCTTGCGGTCAACCCGGGTGTGTTGAACGCAGCGCAGTGTAGGCCCCGCAAGGACGCATTTTGCCCGTGCAAGTTACTTGTGGAAACCGTTTCTGTGCGCTATTTCACGCCATCTTGCGCGGCGACAACGCCGCGCCCCGGAGCGACGAGCGGGTCAGCCGCGCAGGCGGTCGATCAGCCCGTTGAGCGCCTCCAGCGACCCGAACTGGATCGCCAGCTCGCCCATGTCCTCCACCCGGCCGTTGCGCTTGACGCGTTTTTTCACACGCACCTCGACCTCGGCCATCAGCAGGTCCGACAGCTCTTCTTCCACACGCTTCAAGTCGCGCGACTTTTCCTTCTGGGGCTTTTGTGGCACCAGACTGAACTCGGCGCCGATCTTCTTGACCAGCGCCTCGGCCTCGCGCACCGACAGTTTCTTGGCCGCGATCTGGTTGCCCGCCGTGATCTGTGCGGCGCGGTCCAGCGACAGCAGTGCACGCGCATGGCCCATGTCGATGTCGCCCGCCATCAGCATGGTCTGCACCGGCTCGGCCAGGTTCAACAGGCGCAGCAGGTTGCTGGCCGCGCTGCGCGAGCGGCCCACGGCCTGTGCGGCCAGCTCGTGCGTGAGGCCAAACTCCTTGACCAGGCGCTGCAGGCCCTGGGCTTCTTCCAGGGGGTTGAGGTCTTCGCGCTGGATGTTTTCGATGAGCGCCATGGCGGCGGCCGACTCGTCCGGCACATCGCGCACCAGCACCGGCACCTCGGCCAAGCCTGCCAGGCGCGAGGCCCGAAAGCGCCGCTCGCCCGCAATGATTTCGTACTTGCCCGCGTGCTCCCCGCCCGTGAGGCGCCGCACCAGGATGGGCTGCATGATGCCCTGGGCCTTGATGGACTCGGCCAGCTCGTACAGCGCGCCCTCGTCCATGCGCGTGCGCGGCTGGTACACCCCCGGCACCAGTTCGGACAGCGGCAGGCTGCTGGGCAGACCCGCTTCGGCGGCCTGGGCCTGCTCCACTTTGTCTTCGACCTTGGGGCCCAGCAGGGCTTCCAGGCCTCGGCCGAGGCCCTTGGGTTTTTTGGTGACCATGAAATGCGTCTCGCGAAAGGAAAAAGGAAAGGGGGAAGAATCAGCGGTCGATGATGACCAGCGTGCCGCGGCTGCCGGGCGCCACGGCGTGGGGCACGCCTGCGGGCACGATGAACACCTCGCCCGCGTTCACCTCGGTGACCTGCCCTTGCAGGTCCAGGCGCATGCAGCCGTCCAGCACCAGCAGGGCTTCGTCAAAGTCGTGCGACTCGTCGGGGTAGGCCGCGTCATCCATGCGCAGCACCTTGAGGTTGGCACCCGCAGCGCGGCCCACCACCGTGGAGTTCCAGGCGCGGGGCAGTTGGTCGGCAAGGGCAGACAGGCTGATCTTGGTCATGGGTCGTTGGCCAGGGTTCAAAACGTCACAGTGCGGAGCGGCTCGCCACGCGGCGCCGCTTGCGACTGCGCCACAGGCGCAACCACACACCGAAGGCCACCGCGAGCAGCACGAGGGCCAGCATGAACTGCCCCAGCGCGCCCACCACCACCGCGCTGCTGGGCAGCAGCCAGGCAAGCACCACCTGCAAGGCGTCGCCAAGCCAGTAGAAGTCAGCCGTGACCCGCCGAGGTGGAGAGACAGCGCCGTCCGCCATCACCGGCGGGCGCTTGCGCCAAAAAACCCAGCGGCTCATGCCGGAGTGGCGAGCTGCAGCAGCCAGCCCCGCCCCTCTTCCCAGTCGCCCAGCCCGGATTCGGCATTGATGTGCCCGCGCTCGCCATAGTCCACAAACCGCGCACCCCAGGCCTGCGCCAGCCCCTCGGCACGCTCGAAGCTGCAGTACGGGTCGTTGCGGCTGCCCACCAGCACGGCCGGGAACGGCAGCGGCTGGCGCGCAATGGGCGCCCAGCCGTGGATCTGCGCGGCCAGGTCCGGCCGCTCCACATCGCCCGGCGCCACCAGCAGCGCGCCGCGCACCTTGGCCGCATGGCGGGTGTGTGCCGCCCACCAGGCCGTCAGGATGCAGCCCAGGCTGTGCGCCGCCAATACCACCGGGCCGTCGGCATCGGCCACGGTCTCTTCCAGGCGCGCAGACCAGTCGCCGCGCAGCGGGCGCATCCAGTCGTGCTGCTCCACGCGCTGGTAGCCATGCGCAGCCTCCCAGCGGCTTTGCCAGTGGTCGGGGCCAGAGTTCTGCCAGCCGGGCAGCAGCAGGATGTTGGAGGCTTTCATTACTATCAATTTAATAGCTAGCAGCGCATATCATTCAAGCGCCTGCGGCCATTTTGGCCATGGAGGCTGCGGCTGGGGGCATGGTTTTCACACGCGCAACCATCTCCTCGGCAAACTCCACAAAGGCCTGGCTGCCCTTGGCGGCCGGGTCGAACACCACACCGGGCAGCCCGTAGCTGGGCGCCTCGGCCAGGCGCACGTTGCGCGGGATCACGCTGTTGAACACCTTGTCGCCAAAATGGCCCTTGAGCTGGTCGCTCACCTGCTGCTGCAAGGTGATGCGCGGGTCGAACATCACGCGCAGCAGGCCGATGATCTGCAGGTCGGCATTGAGGTTGGCGTGCACCTGCTTGATGGTGTTGACCAGGTCGGTCAGGCCTTCCAGCGCGAAGTACTCGCACTGCATGGGCACGATCACGCCGTGGGCGCTGCACAGGCCGTTGAGAGTGAGCATCGACAGCGACGGAGGGCAGTCGATCAGCACGAAGTCGTAGTCACCATCGGCCTCCGCCAGCGCGGATTTGAGGCGCTTTTCGCGGTGCTCCAAAGTCACCAGCTCCACCTCGGCCCCGGCCAGTTCGCGGTTGGCGCCCAGCACCCAGTAGCCACACTTGTCCGACAGCACGGCCGCCTCTTTCACCGAGGCGGATTCGAGCAGCACGTCGTAAACCGTGAGGTCGAGGCTGCGCTTGTCCACGCCCGAGCCCATGGTGGCGTTGCCCTGCGGGTCCAGGTCCACCATCAGCACGCGCTGGCCGATCTTGGCCAGGCCAGCGGCAAGGTTGACGGTGGTGGTGGTCTTGCCCACCCCACCCTTTTGATTGGCAACGCAAAAAATCTTGGCCATGTGGGTGCTGCAGTTCGTGTGGTGTTATTTGGAGATGGCCAGCTTGATGCCAAAGCCGATCAGGAAGACGCCCGCGACTTTTTCCAGCGCGCGGCCGATGCGCGGGTTGGCGCGCATGCGCTCGGCCAGGTGATGCGTGAGCAGCACGGCGATCAGGCCATAGAGAAACGTCAGTGCCGCCACCGTGGCCGCCATCACGCCAAAGGTCAGCATGCCCTGGTGCCGGGCCGGGTCGACAAACAGCGGAAAGAACGCCATGTAAAACACGATGGCCTTGGGGTTGAGCAAGGTGATGAGCCCGGCCTGCTTGAAGTAGTGGCGCGGCTCGATGTTCAGGATGGGCTGGGCGCCCGGCTTGGCCGTGACCATCTTGAAGCCCAGCCACGCAAGGTAGGCCGCGCCCAGCCACTGCACGGCGTTGAAAGCCGCCGGGTAGGTGGCCAGCAGCGTGGCCACACCGGCCACCGCAGCCCACATCAACACCTGGTCGCCCGCAATCACGCCCATGGTGGCAGCCATACCGCCGCGAATACCGCCCTTGCTGGTGGAAGTGATGAGCGCCAGATTGCCCGGACCTGGGATGAGCAGAAACAACACAATGGCAGCGACAAAAGCGCCGTAGTCTGCGATGCCGAACATGGTTTCTCCTGGTGCGCGGGGAGGGTGCGGTCAAAAGAGGCACCCGGGTGAGCAGCCGAGTTTACGCGAGCCCCCTGCCCTGGCTGTCGAAAAGTCGGCGCCGCAGCGCCAAGGCCATCAGGCGGGCTTCATCCAGACGATGCAGCGCTCGGCGTCCAGGCCGGGTACCGTGAGCTGTTCCACGTGAAACACCGCCACATCCGCAGGCAGCGCGGCGATTTCGTCCTCGGGGTGTTTGCCCTTCATGGCCAGCCACACCCCGTGGGGCGCGGCCAGTGCGCTGCGCGACCAGGTCACAAAGTCTGGCAACGAGGCAAATGCGCGGCAGCTGATGAGGTCGAACGGCGTGCTCAACGTCTCAACCCGTGCGTGCACGCCATGCAGGTTGCGCAACTTGAGCGCCACCGCCGCCTGCTGGATGAACGCGGCCTTCTTGCCCACGGTGTCTACGCAACTCACATCGACATCCGGGCAGCAGATCGCGAACACCACGCCGGGCAGGCCGCCGCCCGATCCCACATCCAGCAGCTTCACCGCCGCCACCCCGCCCTGCTGCAGGCCTGCCACATGCCTGCGCAGCGGCGCCACGGCGGCCAGGCTGTCCAACAGGTGGTGCGTCATCATCTCCTGCGGGTCGCGCACGGCGGTCAGGTTGTAGACCTTGTTCCACTTCTGCAGCAGCGCCAGGAAGTCCATCAGCAGGGAAACCTGCGCATCGCTCAGGCCCAGCGCCAGGGCATCGGCCCCGGCTTGCAATTGCTGACGCAGGCTGTCATTGTTGCTGTTCACCACCATCGTCATGCCGTCACTTCGCCTTCTGCCTTGGCGGGCGCTGCCGGGGCCACCGCAAACTCCTTGAACCCGCCCTTCTTCAGATGCACCATCAGCAGCGAGATCGACGCGGGCGTGATGCCGGTGATGCGCGAGGCATGGCCCAGGGTCTCGGGCCGGTGGCGGCTGAGCACCTGGCGCGCCTCGATGCTCAGGGCCGTGACCTGCATGTAGTCCAGGTCGGGCGGCAGGCGCAGCTTTTCAAAGTGTGCGGCGCGTTCCACTTCATCCTTCTGGCGGTTGATGTAGCCCGCGTACTTGGCGGCGATCTCCACCTGTTCCACCACCGGCTCGCTCAAGTCGCCCAGAGTTTCACGTGAAACATCGGTGGTTGCGTACTTGCCGCAGTCCATCGACATCAGGTTGGCGTAGCTCACATCGGGGCGGCGCAGCAGCTCGAACAGGTTGTACTCGTGCTCAATACTCTTGCCCAGCACGCGCTCGGATTCGGCGGCAGGCAGGTTGCGCGGGTTCACCCAGGTGGCCTTCAGCCGCTCTGTTTCACGTGAAACTGCATCGCGCTTGCGGCTGAACGCATCCCAGCGTGCATCGTCCACCAGGCCCATCTGGCGCCCCACTTCGGTCAGGCGCATGTCTGCGTTGTCCTCGCGCAGCTGCAGGCGGAACTCGGCCCGGCTGGTGAACATGCGGTAGGGCTCGGTCACGCCCTTGGTGATCAGGTCGTCCACCAGCACGCCCAGGTAGGCCTCGTCGCGGCCAGGCAGCCAAGGCGCGTCGCCCCGGCATTGCAACGCGGCGTTGATACCCGCAAACAGGCCCTGGGCCGCCGCCTCTTCGTAGCCCGTGGTGCCGTTGATCTGCCCGGCAAAGAACAGGCCCTGGATCTGCCGTGTCTCGAAGCTGCTCTTGAGCGAGCGCGGGTCGAAGTAGTCGTACTCGATGGCGTAGCCGGGGCGCAGGATGTGCGCGTTTTCCAGCCCAGGCATGCTGCGCACCAGGTCGTACTGGATGTCGAACGGCAGGCTGGTGCTGATGCCGTTGGGGTAGAACTCGTGTGTGGTCAGGCCCTCGGGCTCCAGGAAGATCTGGTGGCTGTCCTTGTCGGCAAAGCGGTTGATCTTGTCTTCCACACTCGGGCAGTAGCGCGGGCCCACGCCTTCGATCTTGCCGGTGAACATGGGGCTGCGGTCAAAGCCGCTGCGGATGATCTCGTGTGTGCGCTCATTAGTGTGGGTGATCCAGCAGGGCACTTGCTGGGGATGCATCTGCGCGTTGCCCATGAAGCTGAACACAGGCACCGTGCCCTCGTTCACGCCGCCGGGCATGCCGTCGCCGGGCTGCTCGGTGCACTTGCTGAAGTCGATGCTGCGCCCGTCAATGCGCGGCGGCGTCCCCGTCTTCAGGCGCCCTTGGGGCAGCTTCAGCTCCTTGAGGCGCGCCGACAGCGACACGGCGGGAGGGTCCCCCGCCCGGCCCGCGGCGTAGTTATTCAAACCCACATGGATCTTGCCGTCCAGGAAGGTACCCGCCGTCAGCACCACCGTGCGGCTGCGGAAGCGGATGCCCACCTGCGTCACCGCGCCCACCACCCGGTCACCTTCCACCATCAGGTCGTCTACCGCCTGCTGGAACAGCCAGAGGTTGGGCTGGTTCTCCAGCATGCGGCGGATGGCGGCCTTGTACAGAATGCGATCGGCCTGTGCCCGCGTAGCACGCACCGCAGGGCCCTTGCTGCTGTTGAGGATGCGGAACTGGATGCCGCCCTCGTCCGTGGCCAGCGCCATGGCGCCACCCAGCGCGTCCACCTCTTTCACCAAGTGGCCCTTGCCGATGCCCCCAATGCTGGGGTTGCAACTCATCTGCCCCAGGGTCTCAATGTTGTGGGTCAGCAGCAGCGTTTTGCTGCCCATACGGGCAGCGGCCAGCGCGGCCTCGGTGCCTGCATGGCCACCGCCGACAACGATCACATCAAATTCCTGGGGGTACAACATGGGGGTGCTCCGGGGCCCGGAGGGCCCGACATTCAAAACCGCCCGCCCTCCTGCGACGGCCCAACGAGGGCGAGTCGCACTAGGGCGGGATGCATCATTCACCAGCCCATCGGGGCGGCAAGGGTGCAAGGGGAAACCCACGATTTTCCCACCTTTGCATGCTTTTTGTGCAAAGCCCTGGTGACAGCGGTTGCGCCACCCATCCGCAGCGCTACCAGCTCCTGCTGCATTGGGCGGATGTTCCACGTGAAACAAGCGCCCGCCCCCACACGCCGGAGGGCGGCAGCTTGCAGTATTCCTGCCGCGGCTTTGTGCTTCAATGGCCCGCATGACTACCCAACTTCTCATCTTCGCGGGCAGCACCCGCCAGCAATCCTTCAACCGCAAACTGGCCCACGCCACCGCTGCCATCGCGCGCGATGCAGGGGCCAGCGTCACGCTGATGGAGCTGTCGGACTTCAACATCCCGCTGTACAACGCTGACCTCGAAGCGCAGGGCACGCCTGCCGACGTGATCCGGCTCAAGGAAATCCTCTGGCAGCACCCGGCCTGGATCATCTGCTCGCCCGAGTACAACGGCAGCTACACCGCCCTGCTCAAGAACACCATCGACTGGGCCTCCAGCCCCGTCAAGGGCAACCCGGACTGGCAAGACGGCGGCAAGAGTTTTCGCGGCAAGGTCGTGGGCATGCTGAGCGCTTCGCCCGGCGCCCTGGGCGGCCTGCGCTCGCAGAGCCACCTGGCTCCCCTGCTGATCAATGCGGAATGCTGGCTGGCACCCAAGGCGTTTGCCCTGGGCTCGGCAGGCAGCGCGTTTGACGACAGCGGCAACCTCATCCAGCCAGCCCACCGCGACCGCGTGCGTGCCGTGGTGGACCAAGTGCTGTGGGGTGCCAGCCGCCTGCAGCCTGCTGGCGGTCAATAAGGCGGCCCGCCCGTGGACTGCCGCCCCGGTTGCGGCGCCTGCTGCACCGCCCCCTCCATCAGCTCGCCCATCCCCGGCATGCCCCAGGGCAAACCGGCCGGGGTGCGCTGCATTCAGCTGGGGGACGATGCGCGCTGCCGCATCTTTGGCCGACCCGAGCGCCCGGCGGTGTGCGCAGGGCTGATGCCCTCTGCCGAGATGTGCGGCAGCAACCAGGCGCAGGCCCTGCACTACCTGTCGCAGCTGGAATCGCTCACGCAACCGGCCCCGCGCTCATAGCCGGTCTTGCGGGGCCCCGAGAAGCAATGCAGGTGTTTCAAGCCCCAAAGTGACCTCAAGCGCAGTGCCACATGCGCCAGCAGCTATCAAAATAGTAGTTGCAAGCGAGGCTGTCACAAACTGCAGGTATGCGCCGTCTGTGCTTCACTGAAGCACTCCAACGCCGCCATTGCCATGACCACCACCGACCCCTTCACCACCCTGCGCCCTCGCCTCTTTGGCATTGCCTACCGCATGCTGGGCGTGCGGGCCGATGCCGAGGATGTGCTGCAGGATGCCTGGCTGCGCTGGAGCCGCACCGACGCCAGCACCCTGCAGTCGGCCGAGGCCTGGCTGGTGACCATCGTCACGCGGCTGTCCATTGACCGGCTGCGCGCGCTCAAGGCCGAGCGCGAGGCCTATGTGGGCTGGTGGCTGCCCGAGCCGCTGGTGGAGCTGGACGCGCACACGCCCGAGTCGGCCGCCGAGCTGGCGGGCGAGCTGTCGGTGGCCTTTCTGTACGTGCTGGAGCGGCTGGGGCCGGAGGAGCGCGCGGCCTTCTTGCTGCGCCAGGTGTTCGACTACGACTACCCGGAGATCGCCGCCCAGCTGGGCAAGACCGAGGCCAGTTGCCGCCAGATGGTGCACCGCGCCAGCGAGCGTGTGCAGCAGGCGCGCACCCGCTTCGAGGTGCCGCAGGCGGTGCACCACCAGTTGCTGCAACGCTTCATGAAAGCCGCCCAGAGCGGTGACCGCCACGCCATCGAGGCGCTGCTGAGCGAAGACGCCCAGCTCATCGGCGATGGCGGCGGTGTGGTGCCATCGTTCCCCAAGCCGCTGGTGGGGCCGTTTCGCATCACCAACCTGTACTGGGCGCTGTTCCGGCGCCTGGGCGCACAGGTGGTCTACCGCATGGCGCTCATCAATGGCGAGCCGGGCCTGCTGCGCTACGTGGACGGGCGCATCGAGTCGGCCCAGGCGTTTGTGACCGATGGCGAGCGCATCGTGGCCATCTACGCGGTGCGCAACCCGGACAAGCTGGCGGGCATCCCCGCCACGCTGCCGCTGTAAAGACACGGGCACAGCGCTGCTCGCGCGAACCGCTGCGCAGGCGGCCCCGGCAAGCGCGCCTGGGGAGAAAAAACAAACGCCTCCTGTCACAACCCGGCACGGCGCAGCGTCTTGATGGGTATGGAAGACGGCAATGCAGCCACATGGCGACATCGCCACAAGGCCCCGCACCAGCGCCGTCTTTCACCACCGTCATCAACAACCCTTTGCCATCACCCAGGAGATTTCCATGTCGCAACACAGCGCCCGCCTGCCCTACCACCAACTGTCGTCCAAGGCCTTCATGGGCCTGGTCAACGTCTCTGAAACCATCAAGAAAGGCCCGCTGGGCACCCGGCTGGCCGAGCTGGTGTTCCTGCGCGTTTCGCAGATCAACGGCTGCGCCTACTGCATGGACATGCACTGGAGCGCGCTCGTCAAGGACGGCGCCGACCCGCGCCACCTCAACGCCGTGGCCGGCTGGCGGGAGGCGCCGTTCTTCAGCGAACGCGAACGCGCCGCCTTCCGCTGGGCCGAGATCATCACAGCCACGCCCCACAGCGACGCGAGCGATGACGAATACGCCAAGCTGAAGGCCCTGTTCTCCGACGCCGAGATTTCCGACCTGGGCTTTGCCATCGCCGTCATCAACGCCTGGAACCTGCTGAACGCGGGCATGCGCGCCCCGATCCCGCAGGCCGGCTGAGCGCTAGCAGATGAGGGGTACGGGCCGGTGAAGGGGACATCGGCCCGTAGGGCCCGCTGCGGGCGCCGTGCACCAGAAATTCGCGTCCAAATGGCCGATAGCGCTAGTGAGTCATGCCTCTTTTGCTATCAATAATGAAGCAAAAGGCACCCGACACATGGCCGCGGGTGTAGCCTGCCTGACAGACCCGGCCACCGCCCCGCCCTACAGTGGTGTCTTCCCACCCACAACACCGGAGACACCCACCCATGCTCAACATCCCCTCGCTGCAAGGCAGCGTCAGCCCTGAAGAATGGCAGCTGCGCTGCGACCTGGCCGCGTGCTACCGGCTCGTCGCGCTGTACGGCTGGAGCGACCTGGTCTTCACCCACATCAGCGCCAAGCTGCCCGAGTCGGTGTCAGGCCCGGGCGAGCACCATTTCCTCATCAACCCCTATGGCCTCATGTTCGACGAGATCACGGCGTCGAGCCTGATCAAGGTGGACATGCTGTGCAACAAGCTGCACGACTCGCCCTTCCCCGTGAACCCTGCCGGGTTCGTGATCCACAGCGCCGTGCACGAGGCCCGGCCCGAGGCGGGCTGCGTGCTGCACACCCACACGCGCGCCGGCGTGGCCGTCAGCGCGCAAAAGGGCGGCGTGCTGCCCATCAGCCAGCAAAGCACGTTTGTGCTGGGCTCGCTGGCGTACCACGAGTACGAAGGCGTGGCCTTCCGCGACGAAGAAAAGCCGCGCCTGCAGGCCGACCTGGGCGAAGCCAACTTCCTCATGCTGCGCAACCACGGGCTGCTGACGGTGGGCAAGACCATTGCCGACGCCTTCCTGTCCATGTACACCTTCGAGAACACCTGCCGCATCCAGATCGACGCGCAGGCCGGGGGCGAACTGACGCAGGTGAACCCGCAGATCGTGACCGGCGTGGCCCAGGCCATGCGCGTGCAGACCGGCGGCCTGGGCGGCGCCTTTGCCTGGCCCGCGCTGCTGCGCAAGGTGCAGCGCGACCTGCCTGGATACGACAGCTGACGAGACCCGTCCCCGCTGCACCACGCGGCGGGCGCCGGGGTTGCGCCCCGGCGCCTGCAAGAATCCGGCGCAGCGCATAGGATCGGCGGTTTCCGACCGTTTTCAAGGACCGATCCATGAAGCTCTACTACTCCCCCGGCGCCTGCTCCCTGTCCCCCCACATCGCCCTGCAAGAGGCCGGCCTGGCCTACACCCCCGTGCTGGCCAGCACCAAGAGCCACAAGCTGCAGGACGGCACCGACTACTACACCATCAATGCGCTGGGCTACGTGCCCGTGCTGGAGCTGGACAACGGCGAGCGCCTGCGCGAAGGCCCGGCCATCGTGCAATACATTGCCGACCAAGTGCCCGACAAGCAGCTCGCCCCCGCCAACGGCACCCTGGCGCGCTACCGCCTGCAAGAGTGGCTGACCTTCATCGGCACCGAGCTGCACAAGGGCTTCAGCCCCCTGTTCAACCCCGCCACCCCCGAGGAATACAAGCCCATGGTGCGCGAGCGCCTGCTGCAACGCCTGCAGTGGGTGGATGGCCAGCTCGCCGGCAAGCAGTACCTGATGGGCGATCAGTTCACCGTGGCCGACGGCTACCTGTTCACCGTGACCAACTGGACCCAGCCCACCAAGCTCGACATCTCCGGCCTGGCCAACCTGGCGGCCTACCGTGAACGCGTGGGTGCCCGCCCCGCAGTGCAGGCGGCCATGAAGGCCGAAGGCCTGCTGAAATAGGGACACTCCCCTGAGGCGCTGCGGGGCGGCCCTTGCTCGGCGTTCCTGGCCTAGGCCCCGCCAGTATCGATTGGGAGCACGTAGCTCGACGCGCGGCCAAAACCCCTGTGTGCTACAGCGGCTTCTGCCGCCACGCCACCAGCGCCCCCACCCACAACGCGCAGGCCGAGAACACCAGCCCGCGCGCCAGGCCTCCAGGCCCGTCGGCGATCCAGCCCACCACCGTGGGCCCCACGATCTGCCCGGCCGCAAACACGATGGTGAACGCGCTGATGCCGCTGGCCCACAGCGCCTGCGGCAGGTTGTGCCGCACCAGCGCCGTGGTCGATGCCACCACCGACAAAAACACCCCGCCAAACAGCAGCCCCGAGGCCAACACCACCGGCCACGCGCCCGTGATGGCGGGCAGGATGGTGGCCACGCCCAGCAGCGCATTCAGGCGCGCCAGGGCCTCTCCGCCCCGGCTGCGATCCAGCAGCCCGGCCCAGATGCGCGACGACAGCACTACGGCCAGCCCCAGCAAGGCGTAGAACAGCGTCACCTCGCCCGCACCCCGGCCCTGCTCGCGCAGCAGCGCCACCACAAAGGTCATGTAGCCGATATAGCCCACGCCAAACAGGCCGTAACCCAGCAGCGCAGGGGCCAGGGCCCGCCAGCGCACGCGGTCGGGCACTGCAGCCTCCGGTGGGGTCCCGGACGCGGCGGCCACGGGTGCAGCCAGCCCGTTCAACACCCGCGCCGGCCACAGCAATGCCACCGTGGCCGCCACACAGGCCAGCGCCAAAGCCCACCAGGCCCAGGTCCAACTGTGCGGTGCTGGGGCCGCTGCGAGCACCGCAGGCACCAACAGCGCCGACAGGCTGATGCCCCAGCCCGTGCCGCCGTAGTACAGGCCCAGCAGCAAGCCACTGCGCCCCGGCACCTGCGCACCCAGCCGCGCCGCGAGCAAGCCCCCGGCAATGAACACCAGCGCACTGGCCCCACCAGCCAGCAGGCGCTGCGCCAACAAGGGCGTTGCCTGCGTAAAAAACCCGCTCAGGCCCATGAACACCGTGGCCATCACCGCGCCCACCAGCAGCACTGCCCCAGGGGCTGCGCGCCGCAACAGCCAGGGTGTGGCCAGAGCGCCCAGCAGATAGCCCAGCGCGTTCGCCGTGTTCATGCCCCCGGCCAGCGTGTACGACCAGCCCAGGTCTTCGCGCATGGGCGGCAGCAACAGGGCATAGGCAAACCGCGTGATGCCCAGCGAGATGGCGGCGCCCATCGACAAGGCCACGGCGAGCCACAGGCTGCGCAACGGGGAGACAGGGAACGGTGCGGGGGGCGATAGCAAGGGCATGGCCTTTCATTCTCATGCAACGGCCACGATGCTGCGGACGTGACGGGCTTGAGCGACTCGGCTAACACAAAACCGGAGCCCTTGTTGACGCGAGTGTGCTGCACGTTTTGCGCTGCAGCATTAAGCTGCAGGCCTGCTTTTTTGGCACATCGCCTTTCTCCAGGACTTCTCACCATGACCTCTTTGTTTGAACCCACCCGCGCGGGCGACCTCCAGCTGGCCAACCGCATCGCCATGGCGCCGCTCACGCGCAACCGCTCGCCCGAGGCCATCCCCACCGACCTGGTCGCCACCTACTACGCGCAGCGCGCCAGTGCCGGTCTCATCATTTCCGAGGCCACAGCCATCAGCCCGCAAGCCCAGGGCTATGCCGATGTGCCCGGCCTGTACGGCACCGAGCAGCTGGACGGCTGGAAGAAGGTCACCCGCGCCGTGCACGATGCCGGCGGCAAGATCGTGGTGCAGCTGTGGCATGTGGGCCGTGTCTCGCACACCGACTTGCAACCCGGCAACGCCGCTCCCGTCGCACCCTCGGCCGTGCAGGCCAACACCAAGACCGTGCTCATCAAAGACGGCGTGCCCACCTTCACACCCACCTCGATGCCCCGCGCACTCGATGCCGAAGAGATCCCCGGCATCGTGCAGGACTACCGCCACGCCGCGCGCAACGCCATTGCGTCGGGCTTTGACGGTGTGGAAATCCACGCAGCCAACGGCTACCTGATCGACCAGTTCCTCAAGACCGGTGCCAACCAGCGCACCGACGACTACGGCGGCAGCATCGCCAACCGCGCGCGCCTGCTGCTGGAAGTGACCCGCGCCATCGTCGAGGAAATCGGCGGCGGCCGCACCGGCATCCGCCTGTCGCCCGTCACCCCAGCCAACGACATCGTGGACGCCGATCCGCAGCCACTGTTCGACCATGTGGTGCGCCAGCTGGCGCCCCTGGGCCTTGCCTACATCCACGTGATCGAAGGCGCCACCGGTGGCCCGCGCGAAGTGGAAGGCCGCCCGTTTGACTACGCCGCCCTCAAGGCCGCCTACCGCGCAGCGGGTGGCAAGGGCGCATGGATGGTCAACAACGCCTACACGCGCGAACTGGCCGATGCCGCCCTGGCCAACGGTGCCGACATCGTGGCCTTTGGACGCCCCTTCATCGCCAACCCCGACCTGGTGGCGCGCCTGAAAGCCAACGCCCCGCTCAACGAGGTGAACCGCGCCACGCTGTACGGCGGCGGGGCCGAGGGGTACACGGACTACCCGGCGCTCAGCGCCTGAGTCCGCACCGCGCCGGAACGGCCCCATGGGGCCGCACCGGTTGCAGCTGCCGCTGCGCGAGCCAGCAGTCGCCTGCCGCAGTCAGCACCAAGCGGCGCAGTCGCTCAGGAGGGTGAGCCGAGCCCGATCGGACTGGGCGCCCGCATGACGATGCGGGTGAAGAGCCGGTCATAGGCCGCGTCGCGCGGCTTGCCCGGGGCCAGCGGGTTGGTGTTGCTGGCAAAGGCCGCGTCGATGGCAGTCCAATCGCCCGGCTGCAGGGTCTCCTGGGCGGCGGGCAGCACCACGGTTTCTTCCAGGCGCATGTGCTCCAGGTAAAAGCGGATGTAGCGCTCCAGTGCCAGCGCAAACGCCTCGCGGCGCGCATCGCCCATCAGCTCCCAGCCCAGCAGCAGGTGCTGCAGTTCGCGCACGGCGGCCTCGCCGCCCTCATGGTCACGCTCCAGCTGGGCGATGGCCTCGGCCGCCTGGGGCGAGCGCTCGGCCACCCTGGGGAACAGCCACTGCGACTCCTTGGGGTGGTGCTGGCGCTCGGGAAACTCGTCGATGTAGAACAGCATCGCCCGCATCACGTCAAAGAACGCGGCGGGCTCGTCGCCCGGGCCCTGGTCCAGCATCAGGCGCAGCGAGTGCAGCACCGCCGCGAGCGACGCATGCTCTTCGCGAATGGTTCGCAGACTGATCGACGGCATGGCGCACTCCCCAGGTTCAACAAGGCCCCAAGGGTGCCACGCGCGCACGGGTGCGCCCATGACGCAGGTCAATAAACCGCCGGGCAGCTCTGCCCACAAAAAAGCCCCGCAGACCAGGCCTGCGGGGCTCATCGGAAGAAAAGGCCTGGTGTGGTCAGTGCGTCAGGCGCGCCTGCGCGGCGCCTGTTGCCAGCGCCTGGGTTTGCGGCCCTGCATACGGTGCGGCCACGGCACCGCCGTGGCCGTAGCCGGCGGCCGATTCGGCCAGGCGGAACTGCTGCACCACGTGCGACAGGCGCGCGGCCTGCTCGCGCAGCGACTCGGCGGCTGCGGCGGACTCTTCCACCAGCGCCGCGTTCTGCTGCGTCATGCGGTCGATCTCGCCCACGGAGCTGTTCACCTGGCCGATGCCGGCCGATTGCTCGGACGCTGCGGCCGTGATCTCGCCAATGATGTCGCCCACGCGCTGCACGCTGCTCACGATGTCCTTCATGGCCGTGCCCGCTTCTTCCACGTGGCGCACGCCGCCATCCACGGCCGTCACGCTGCTCTGGATCAGGCCCTTGATGTCGCTGGCCGCCGCCGCACTGCGCTGCGCCAGGCTGCGCACCTCGCTGGCCACCACCGCAAAGCCCCGGCCCTGCTCGCCTGCGCGGGCCGCTTCCACGGCCGCGTTCAGCGCCAGGATATTGGTCTGGAAGGCAATGGAGTCGATCAGGCCGATGATGTCGCCGATCTTGCGGCTCGATGTCGAGATCTCGTGCATGCTGGCCACGGCCTGCTGCACCACGCCACCACCCTGTGTCGCCATCTGCGAGGCCGACGCGGCCAGCTGGTTCGCCATCTGCGACGACGACGCCGTCTGCTGCACCGTGGACGTGAGCTGCGACAGCGAGGACACGGCCTCCTGCGCGTTGCTGGCCGTCTGCTCGGTGCGCTGCGACAGGTCCTGGTTGCCCGTGGCGATCTCCTGGCTGGCCGTGGCGATGTTGCCGCTGGCATCGCGCACCTGCGCCACCAGCGCACTCAGGCCCTGCTGCATGTCGCGCAGCGCGCGCTGCAAATCGGCCACTTCGTCCTTGCCCTCGGCAGCAATGTGCTGCGACAGGTCGCCGCCCGCAATCGCCTGGGCCATCTTGCGTGCGTCTTCCAGCGGCTTGCAAATGGAGTTCATGTTCATGAGCGTGGTGGGCACCACCACCACGACGGTGATCAGCACCGCCAGTACAAATAGCCACTTGGTCTGGTTGGACACTTCGCTTTGCTGCGCCACGGACTTGGCCACCTCGGCGCGCAGCACCGAGTCCAGCTCGGCCATCAGCTTGTCGGCCTCGGCAAACTCCGCCACGGCCTTGCCGCTCATGCGGTTGGCAATGGTGGCGGTGTCATAGCCACCCGCCTCCAGCTGGCGCGCCACGTGCGCGAACAGCTCGCGGTAGCTGTCCAGGCGCTTGACGATGTTGCGCACCACCGGGTTGTCAGAGTCCTCCTCGCCTTCCAGGAACTTGTTGGCAATCTTCTTGGCCTTGTCCTGGCTCTCCACCCACTTGGCGTACGCGGCCTTCACGGCTTCGGGCTTCTCGTAGCCAATAATCATGTCCTTCTCGAACTGGCGGATGGCACCCATTTCGCCCCGCAGCTCGGCCATGTAGCCCACGTTGGCGAACGAGTGGTCCATGAAGTCCTGGCTCATGTTGTGGATGCGGAACATGCCCAGCATGCCCGCGCCTCCCAGCAACCCCAGCAGGCCCAGCACCACGCCAATGGCACCCAACATGCGCAAACGTATGGTGAACTGCCGCATGAGCGAGAAGAGATTCATGATCTGTCGTCCTTGATATAGCTATGCCAATGCGGTGACCGCACCTCCCCCGAGGCCACGGATTCGCAACAAATCGTTGCAGTTTGCCAGACATCGATGACCGTGCTGTACGTATTTATCACATGCGCCACCGCTTGAGTAGAAGGGCATTCGCCATCACGCTGACCGAGCTGAGCGCCATGGCCGCGCCCGCCACCACCGGGTTCAGGTAACCCAGCGCCGCCAGCGGAATGCCCGCCACGTTGTATGCAAACGCCCAAAACAGGTTCTGGCGGATCTTCATCACCGTGCGGTGCGAAATATCCAGCGCCGCCGCCACCAGCATCGGGTCGCCGCGCATCAGCGTGATGCCCGCTGCGTGTATGGCCACATCAGTCCCGTTGCCCATGGCCATGCCCACATCGGCCGCCGCCAGCGCGGGGGCATCGTTAACGCCGTCGCCCACCATCGCCACAATATGGCCCCCACGCTCCGCCGCTGCGCTGGGTCGCTGCCCCCCGAGGGGGCTTTCGCGCCTTGGGGCGGCCCGGCGGCGCTCATGGTGCTTGCCATCGCTGCCCTGTTGCAGCGCCGCCACCTTGGCGGCCTTGTCGCCCGGCAGCACCTCGGCCATCACCTCGCCCGCGGCCGGGTCCAGCCCCAGGCGCCGGGCCATGGCCTCGGCCGCGCCCCGGTTGTCGCCCGACACCATCACGGTGCGAATGCCGCGCGCCTTGAGCGCCGCCAGCGCCTCGCGCGCGCCCGGCTTGGGTTCGTCGCCAAAGGCCATCACCGCGCGCAATGCCAACCCTTCTGTGACCCGCTGGGCCACGGCGGACACCGTGGCGCCTTCGCGTTGCAACGCCTCCGCGCGGTCTGACAACGGGCCCAGTGCCACCCCCAGCTCCTGCATCCAGCGCAGGCTGCCCACCAGGTAGCTCTGGCCGTCCACCTCGCCCTCGGTGCCGCGCCCGGGCACAGCGCGCACGTCCTGCGCGGTGGCCACGCTGATCTGCCGCTCGCCCGCAGCCGCCACCACGGCACGCGCCAGCGGGTGTTCGCTGCCGCTTTGCACCGCAGCCACCGCCGCCATCACGGCCGCATCGTCGAAGCCTGGCACCACCTCAAACGCTGTCAGCCGGGGCTGGCCCACGGTCAGCGTGCCGGTCTTGTCAAAGGCCACCGTGTCCACCTTGTGCGCCAGCTCCAGCGCCTGCACGTCCTTGATCAGGATGCCGTGTTTAGCCGCCACGCCCGTGCCCGCCATGATGGCCGCGGGCGTGGCCAGCCCGAGCGCACAGGGGCAGGCAATCACCATCACGGCCACGGCGTGGATCAGCGCCGCCTCCAGCCCCGCGCCCATGGCCAGCCAGCCCGCCAGGGTCACCAGCGCCACCACCAGCACCACCGGCACAAAAATGGCCGACACCTGGTCCACCAGCCGCTGGATGGGCGCCTTGGCGGCCTGCGCGTCTTCCACCAGCCGGATGATCTGGGCCAGCACCGTCTCGGCACCCACGGCCGTCACCGCCATCACGATGCGGCCATCGCCGTTGATCGAGCCGCCCGTCAGCGCCGCGCCCACGTCGCGCGCCACCGGCAGGGGCTCGCCGGTCAGCATCGATTCATCCACCTGCGTGTGGCCCTCGTGCACCGTGCCATCGACGGGGATGCGCTCGCCAGGCCGCACCACCAATTGATCGCCCACCAGCACCTCAGACACCGGCACATCCACCTCGCCCTGCTTGGTGAGCAAATGAACCACATCCGGCCGCAGCGCATGCAGCGCGCGGATGGCGGCCGTGGTCTGGCGCTTGGCGCGCGCCTCCAGCCACTTGCCCAGCAGCACCAGCGTGACCACCACGGCCGAGGCCTCGAAGTACAGATGCGGCACATGCCCCGGGTGGTCTGAGGGCGCCGTGAGCCACAGCCACATCGACAAGCCCCAGCCCGCACTGGTGCCCAGCGCCACCAGCAAGTCCATGTTGCCACTCAGCGCCTTGGCCGCATGCCAGCCCGCCTTGTAAAACCGCGCCCCCAGGATGAACTGCACCGGCGTGGCCAGCACAAACTGCACCCAGGCGGGCAGCATCCAGCGCTGGCCGAACAGGTCACCGATCATGGGCAGCACCAGCGGCGCCGACAGCAGCAGGCCAATACCCACGGGTAAAAAGCCGGCCCAGGGCGACAAGTCCTCCGGAGCATCCTCCTGCCCCGCCGCACGCGGCTCGTAGCCCGCATTGCGCACCGCGCGGCGCAGGACCGCCTCCATGGCCGCGGCGTCAGCGCCTACCTGCGTGACAAAGGCAATGCGCGCAGACTCGGTCGCCAGATTGACCGAGGCCTCCTGCACGCCCGGCACCTTGCGCAGCGCGCGCTCCACACGGCCCACGCAGCTTGCGCAGGTCATGCCAGAAATGCCCAGGTCCAGCGAGTGCACAGACCCGGGCGCGGTGTTGAGGGGGGTGGTGATGGTGTTCATGGCCGGGATGCTGATCCTTGACGTGATGGCAAGGTCAAGCATTGATATTGATCAACCCTCACATCATGAGTGTCTTGAGCGATGTTTGACTCTGCCACGATGTCAAGCTTCAACATTCGCTTCGGTCGCATCCACGGCCACATTTCCAAACCCAACAAGGACACACCATGGCAACCAACACCACCACCTTCCAAGTACAGGGCATGACCTGCGGCCACTGCGAACGCGCCGTCACCCAGGCCGTGCAGCAGATAGATCCCAACGCCCAGGTGCGCATCGACCGCGCCAGCGGCAAGGTGGACGTGGACAGCACCGCCCCCCGCGAGGCCCTGGCCGCCGCCATTGCCGAAGAAGGCTACACCGTCGCGGCCTGAGCGCCGCGCCACCATGCACCCAGCGAGGGCCACACCATGACCACGCCCCACTCCCCCCATGCCTCGCATGTAACGCCAACCGCGCGCGCCAAGGCCGCTGCACCCCGCGCCACCACCTGGCCCGTGCCCATCGGCGTCGCTGCCAAGCGCGCAGGCATCTCGGCGCGCATGGTGCGGCACTACGAATCGCTGGGCCTCATCAACGGCGTGGCGCGCACCGACAGCGGCTACCGCCAGTACACCGAGGCCGACGTGCACGCCCTGCACTTCATCCGCCGCAGCCGCGACCTCGGCTTTTCGATGGAAGAAATCGCCGAACTGCTGGGCCTGTGGCACGACCGCGGCCGCGCCAGCAGCCAGGTCAAACGCATCGCGCAGCAGCATATTGACGACCTGAGCGAACGCATCGCCCAGATGCAGGCCATGCAGCGCAGCCTGCAAACGCTGGTGTCCTGCTGCCAAGGCAACGACCGGCCGGACTGCCCCATCCTGGACGACCTGGCAGCGGGGCAGACAGAACAACACGCCCCCCGGGCATCGCGCAAAACGCTACCAAATCAATAGCTGCTTGCGCATGTTCCACTAGCGCTTGGAGCGGTTTTTCTTTGAAATCTGTGTGGGCAGGCCCGTCAGGCACCCCCCAAACGCGCTGGAGCCTTGACCTTGCCAACTGCCGTTTTGCGGCGGGGTGCGGACGCTGGCGCGGCACCCGTGTCCGCGGCTGAAACCGGGGCCTGCGCAGGCCGCCGCAGCACCCCATCACACAGCGTCGCAATGCACTGCTGCGCCACCTGCTCGGGCGTGTATTCGCCATCGGGCTGGTACCAGCGGCCGATCCAGCTCAGGGCGCCAGCAATCACAAAGGCTGTCATCTTCGGGTCGCAGGGCTGCAGCGATCCTTCGGCCACGCCCTCGGCCACCAGGCGGCGAAATTCCTGGTCGATGGCGGACTTGAGGCGGCGCAGCTCCTTGCGGCTTTCGGGGGGCAGCTGCTCGTCGCCCACGCGGATCAGGCACATGCCGAAGTCCATGGTGACGATGCGCGCGTACACCTGCATGCAGGTCATGAGCTGGTCAATGGCCTTGCCGCCCGCTGCACGCGAGGCATCAATCCCCTCCAGCATCATCGTGAGGCCCTTGCTCACGCACTGCAGCAGGATCTCGTCCTTGTTCTTCACGTAGTAGTACAGCGTGGGCTTGGTCACGTTCAGGCGCGCGGCGATGTCGTCGAGCGAGGTGGCGTGAAAGCCGCGCTCGTTGAACAACTGGGCCGCCGCCTGCAGCACGGCATTGCGCTTGGCCTCGCGCTGGCGCTCGCGGTGCGACACCGGGGGCCAGGGAGACGCCGCAGCGGTCGGGGCTGGCGCAGGGGCGGGTGGGGCCGAGTCAACCTTCGCGGTTTTTTTGACCGGCTTGGCCAGCTTGACCTGTTTGGCAGCGGGTGCAGAAGACGGCGCTGCGGCGATGGGGGTGGCGCTGCGGCGGCGGGTTGCCACTTTGGCGTGGGGCATGGATGGCAGTTCCTCGGGAAAGTACGGATGCTGATGAGGGTCGCGGCTTCCAGAATCTACTTGCGAGTAAACAGTTTACGCACAAGTAGGAAATTTGCGCTGGGTTCCATCGAAATTTCTGTCAAAAGCTGCAGTCAACCCGTATTAGAAAGCCAATGGAGACAACCCCTTCCGGCCCCGCTGCTGCCACGCCCCTGCTGCAGGTGCAGGGCGTTACCTTGGCGTTCGGTGGCGTGAAGGCGCTGACCGGCGTAGGCTTTGACGTGCAGCCCGGCTCCATCACCGCCGTCATTGGCCCCAACGGTGCGGGCAAGACCTCGCTGTTCAACACCATCTCGGGCTTTTATCGGCCCAGCCAGGGCTCCATCCGCTTTCAGGGGCAAGACATCACCCGCGTGCCCGCACCGCAGCGCGCCAAGCTGGGCCTGGGCCGCAGCTTTCAAAACATCGCGCTGTTTCGCGGCATGACAGTGCTCGACAACATCAAGCTCGGCCGCCACGCGCACCTCAAGACCAATGTGCTTGATGCATTGCTGTACTTCGGCCGCGCGCGCCGCGAAGAGGCCGAACTGCGCCGCGACATCGAGGAACGCATCATCGACTTTCTCGAAATCGACCACATCCGCCACGCACCCGTCTCGGCCCTGCCCTACGGCCTGCAAAAGCGCGTGGAGATGGCCCGGGCCCTCGCCATGCAGCCGCAGATCCTGATGCTGGACGAGCCCGTGGCCGGCATGAACCGCGAAGAGACCGAAGACATGGCGCGCTTCATCCTCGATGTGCGCGAAGAATGGGGCGTGACAGTACTCATGGTCGAGCACGACATGGGCATGGTGATGGACCTGTCGGACCACGTGGTGGTGCTCAATTTCGGCCAGGTCATTGCCCAGGGCACACCCGCCGCCGTGCAGGCCAACCCCGAGGTCATCCGCGCCTACCTGGGCGCGGGCGATGTGGGCGACCTGCGCGCCAAGCTGCAGGGGGTGAGCACCGCATGACTGGCAACTTCGACTGGGCCTACCTGTTTGAGATCAGCCTCACCGGCATCGCCGGTGGCGGGCTGTATGCGCTGGCGGCGCTGGCCTTTGTGATGGTCTACAAGGCCACCCGCGTGGTCAACATCGCCATTGGCGAGCTGCTGATGGTGGGCGCCTACCTGTTCTTCACCTTCGCATCGATGTTTGCGCTGCCGCTGTGGCTGGCCATCCCCGCCGCCGTGCTGGGCACGGGCCTGCTGGGCGCGGTGATCGAGCGCACCATGATCCGCCCGCTGCTGGGCGAGCCGCCGATCTCCGTGTTCATGGTCACCGTGGGCTTGGCCTCGGTGCTGGTGGGCCTGGTGGAGATGATCTGGACGGCCGACCAGCGCCGCCTGCCCGACTTCATGCCCACGCAGCCCATCATGGTGGGTGACGCGTTCCTCGCGCCCAAGGTGTTCTGGGGTGCAGTGATTGCCGTCGTTTTCATCGCAGCAGTGCTGGTGGTGTTCCGCTTCTGGCGCGGTGGCGTGGCCCTGCGTGCCACGGCCAGCGACCAGGCCGCCGCGTATTCGGTGGGCATCAACGTGCCGCGTGTGTTCTCGCTGGCCTGGGTGGCCTCGGCCATGCTGGCGGCCATCTCCGGGATCATCGTCGGCTCGATTGGCGGCATCTCGTCCAGCATGGGCGTGTTCGGGCTGTCGGTGCTGGTGGTCGTCATCGTGGGCGGGCTCGACAGCGTGCTGGGCGCGCTCGTCGGCGGCATTCTCATCGGCCTGATCGAGGCGCTGGCCGGGGCCTACCTGGGCGGCGAATACAAGCTGCTGGCCACCTTCATCGTGCTGGTCGCGGTGCTGCTGGTGCGGCCGTACGGCCTGTTCGGCACCCACGAAATCGAGAGACTCTAAGGCCGGACCCATGCGCATCGGAACCCTCAAGGAAACCTACATCGCCGACGCGGCGCTGTTCGACTCGCGCACGCAAAAGGTGTGGCTGGCCGTGGGCGCTGCGCTGCTGGTGCTGTTCCCCTTCATGGCCAGCGACTACTGGCTGTACCTGGCCTGCCTGGTCAGCATCAATGTGGCCAGCGCCACGGGGCTCAACATCCTCACGGGCTACACGGGTCTCGTCAGCCTGGGGCAGGCGGCCTTCATGGGCCTGGGGGCCTACACCGTGGCCGTGCTGGAAACCAAGGTGGGCACGCCCTTTGTGCTCAACCTGCTGGCCGGTGGCTTCGTGGCCATGCTGGGCGGCATCGTGGTGGGCATCCCCTCGCTGCGCGTGAAGGGGCTGTACCTGGCGATTGCCACCATTGCCGCATCGTTCATCGCGCACTTCATCTTTGCCAACTGGAAGTTCACTGGCGGCACCGGTGGCCTGAGCGTGCCGCCCGCCAAGCTGTTCGGCATGGCACTCGATACATCGTTCCGCCTTTATTGGCTCATCGTGCCGGTCACCCTCCTCATGCTGCTGGGCGCGGCCAACCTGTTTCGCACGCGCGTGGGCCGTGCGTTCATCGCGATTCGCGACCGCGACATCTCGGCCGAGGTGCTGGGCATACCGCTGCTGCGCTACAAGCTGCTGTCGTTTGGGCTGTCGTCGTTCTATGCGGGGGTAGCGGGCGGGCTGTGGGCGTACTTCTTTCGCGTGGTCACGCCCGAGAGCTTTCCGCTGCTCATGTCCATCTTTTTCCTCGCGGCCATCATCGTCGGCGGCATGGGCTCCATCCTGGGCGGCATCCTGGGCGCAGTGTTCATGACCATGGTGCCCGAGCTGCTCAAGCTCGTGGTGGACCTGATGCCCGGCGGCAGCGAACTCACCGTGTTCCTCTCGCCGGTGCGCACGGTCATCTTTGGCCTGCTCATCATCGGTTTTCTCGTCTTCGAGCCCCATGGCCTGGCCGAAGTGTGGCGGCGCGTCCGTCGTTTCTTCCATCTCTGGCCTTTCCGAAACTGAGAGCCTATTGGTAGCCATTTCATGGGGTACGCATGACAACACACAGTCACGATCTAGGCGTCCGTCGCAGCGCATGCTGGCGGCCTGGGCAAGGCGGGGAACGACGAGCGTGGCTGTGTGCTGTCATGCCCGAAGGGTTGCCCCGCAGAGGTAGCGTCTGCAGCGTTGCCCATCCTCGCTGCACATCAGTGCAGCTTGCGGTGGGCGCCTTGCATCCACTGCCTCTGCGGGGCAACGTACCCCATGAAATGGCTATCAATAGGCTCTAACCCACAGGAGACAACCATGGACACACCACGCACTTCCTTCCAGCGCCGCCAACTCTTGCTCGGGGCCGCTGGCGCCGCAGCGCTCACCAGCCCGCTGTCGGTGCTGGCCCAAGGCGCTGAAGAGATCGTGATCGGCGGCTCCATCCCGCTCACCGGCGTGTTCGCGTTTGCGGGCGTGGGCATCAACGCGGGCATGGGCGACTACGTGAAGATGCTCAACGACGCGGGCGGCATCAAGGGCCGCAAGGTCAAGTACGTGCCCGAGGACACGGGCTACAAGGTCGATGTGTCGGTGGCTGCGTTCAAGAAGATCACCAGCCAGAACAAGGTCAACCTCTACTACGGCGACTCCACGGGCTTCTCCAAAACCATCAACCCCGAGCTGGACCGCAACGGCAACATCCTGATGGCCGGCGCGTCGTTTGCCACCGAACTCAACGACCCCAAGAAGTACCCCCACCAGTTCCTCGTGGGCCCCGACTACACCGAGATGTTCGGCATCCTGCTCAAGCACATCGCCAAGGAAAAGCCCGGTGCCAAGGTGGCCTTCGTGTACTCCGATTCGGAATTCGGCCGCGACCCCATCGAGTCCAGCGAAGCCATGGCCAAGCAGCTGGGCCTGTCGGTGCCCATCAAGATCATGACGCCCGCCGGCAGCGTGGATGTGTCCACCGAGGTCATCAAGCTGCGCCGCGCGGCGCCCGACTACACCATCTTCCACGGCTACATCCTCGCGCCCATCCCTGAGTTCATCACCCAGGGCAAGCAGCAGGGCATGACCAGCAAGTGGATGGGCACCTTCTGGACCATGGACAGCTCCACCGTCATGAAGATGGGCGAAGCCGCCGACGGCTTCA